>JACCDW011931074.1_pt1 | contig 24341 bp, 26 predicted proteins | sample 7449781 | NCBI WGS metagenome assembly JACCDW01 (sample SAMN15323449, study PRJNA562643) | freshwater metagenome | isolation source: river surface water | place: USA:Blue River Watershed | collected 2017-08-18
ATCTGTGCGCGTTCATCGAGCGTTTGCCCCATGTGAAGGGACCGCTGGCTGGCGAGCCGATTCACCTGGAGCCCTGGCAGGCTTTCAGCCTGACGACGGTGTTCGGATGGGTCAAACCCAATGGCACGCGGCGCTTTCGGCGCTCGTACATCGAGGTGCCCCGGGGTAACGCCAAGTCGACCCTGTCGTCGGCCGTGGCCCTCTACATGTTGGCTGCCGACCGAGAAGGTGGCGCCGAGGTGTATTCGTTGGCAACCACGCGAGACCAGGCACGGATCGTCTTTGGCGATGCGCAGACCATGGCCAGGCGCAGTCCGGGATTTCGGCGCAGGTTTTCGGTGGAGGTCGGCGCACACAACATGCACGTGCTGGCCTCAGGCTCCAAGTTTGAGGCCCTATCGGCTGAAGGCTCCACCCTGGACGGTCTGAACATTCACTTCGGATGCGTGGACGAGTTGCATGCGCACAAGACGCGGACCGTCTATGACGTGGTCGAGACGGGCACTGGCAAGCGAGACAACTCGCTGCTCTGGGTGATCACCACCGCAGGCAGCAACCGCTCGGGCATCTGCTACGAGGTACGGACCTTTGTGACCAAGCTGCTGGACGGGGTGTTCGAGGATGACACCCAGTTCGGGATCATCTACGGCTTGGACGACGGCGACGACTGGACATCCGAGACTGCGCTGATCAAGGCCAACCCCAACTGGGGTATCTCGGTACGGCCGGAAGTCTTGGTACCGCTGCAGGCCAAGGCTATGCAACTGCCCAGTGCGGTCAACAACTTCAAGACCAAGCACCTCAACGAGTGGGTCAACGCGGATACCGCCTGGATGGACATGCGGGCTTGGGACTCCTGTGGCGACTCGACTCTCGACATCGGAGCCTTCACTGGCCAGCCTTGCTGGATCGGACTGGATCTGGCCAGCAAGACGGACATCGCCGCATTGGTGCTGGTGTTCCTGAATCCTGAGATGGTTGACGCCTACGCGGTCTTTGGCAAGTACTACCTGCCCGAGGAGACGGTAGCCGCCGCCGGCAACAGCCAGTACGACGGCTGGATGCACACTGGGCGTCTGACCGTGACGCCTGGCAACGTGATCGATTTTGGCTGGATTGAGGCAGACCTACTGGAGATGGCCTCGCGGTTTGAGGTGCAAGCAGTTGCCTTTGATCCGTTCCAGGCCACGCAACTCTCGACCCGGATGCTGGCCGAAGGCCTGCCCATGATCGAAGTCCGTCCGACGGTGCTGAACTTCAGCGAGCCGATGAAGACGCTTGAAGCCCTGGTGCTTCAGAAGAAGCTGACCCATGACGGCGACCCGGTGCTCACCTGGATGGCCAGCAACGTGGTGGCGCACCTGGACGTCAAAGACAACATTTACCCACGCAAGGAGCGAGCAGAAAACAAGATCGACGGCATCGTAGCACTGATCATGGCGCTCTCTCGGGCTATCAAGCCCGGGGAGAACGTGGTGCTGGGATCCGACTACGAATTGATGCTGCTCTGATCTGATGGGACTATTGAGCTTCTTTGACCGGTTCCGGGCGTCCAGCGATGACCGCTCAAGCTGGGGGGACTTCTGGTTTGAGCCAGTATCGGCCAGGACGTCCAGTGGCGTTCGTGTCACCCCTGATGCGTCGCTTCGTCTTTCTGCGGTTTATGCCTGCGTGCGCATCCTGTCCGAGACGATGGCATCTCTTCCCATCGTGCTCTACCGAAAGCGGACCGATGGTGGAAAGGATCGGGTCACTGATCACTGGCTGCACACCTTGCTATGCCGGCGGCCCAACCGGTACCAAAACCCGTTCGAGTGGCGGGAGATGCTGCAAGGCCATCTGGCTCTGCGCGGCAACGCGTACTGCCAGATCATCACCAACCCCCGCGGAGAGATCGTGGAGTTGGTGCCCATCCATCCTGACCGGGTGCGCATGGAATTGCTGCGCTCAGGAGAATTTCGTTACCGGGTGACAGACCGATTCGGCGACGAAGCCGTCCTGCCGCGCGGGGATGTTTGGCATCTGCGGGGGCTGTCTTCAGATGGTTTGATGGGCATGAGCCCGATTGAGTTGGCGCGGGAGAGTCTGGGAATGGCCTTGGCTGCTCAGGACTACGGATCACGCTTCTTTGCCAATGACGCCAAGCCCACGGGCGGCTGGATCGAGTTTCCCGGGTCGTTTAAGGATGCCGAGGCCAAGAAGGTCTTTCGCGAGTCCTACCAGGCGGCGCAGTCCGGCGCCAATCGCGGCAAGGTACTGGTCCTCGAAAACGGGATGAAATTTCACGAAGTGGGCGTGACCAACAAGGACGCCCAGTTCCTGGAACTGCGAAAGTTCCAGATCACGGACATTGCCCGGATCTTTCGTGTGCCGCCTCACATGATTGCGGATCTGGACCGCGCCACGTTTTCGAACATCGAGCAGCAGTCCCTTGAGTTCGTGATGCACACGATGACGCCCTGGGCGGAGCGCTGGGAGGCGTCGATCGGCTCCGAGTTGCTGCTCGACGGCGACGATCTGGAAGTCGATTTCGATTTTGCGAATCTGATGCGTGGAGATGCAGCCAGCCGATCGGCTTACTACCAAAGCGGCATTCAAAACGGCTGGCTCACCCGCAACGAAGCGCGCATCGCCGAGAACCTCAATCCGCTGGAGGGCCTAGACGAGCCCTTGCGACCGCTCAACATGGTGGAGGAAGGTGACGCCGAGGAGGCCGAACCCGCTGATGCTGGGATGAACACCGAAAGAGATCAGCAGGAGCCGGTCGATGAGCAAGCTCGCGGGCGGCTACGTGCCGTGCTGACAAGTGCGGCTGAACGCTGGGCTCGTCGCATCAGTCGCTCTGGCGCGATTGATGAAAAGGAGATCGGCCTCATTGCAGAAGCTTTGGCCGTACCCATGGCAGACGCCGAGCGCTGGGCACAAGAACAGGACGGTCGGGATCTTTCAGAGCCAGACCTGTGCCGATCACTCATCCAACTGGGAATGAATTCATGAATCACCAATTGCTGGTCGCCGAGTTTCTGGCGACCCCCTGGGCCTTGATGCCCGAAAGACTTAACGCCCTGGCAGGCGTGGTCATGCGCTGGTCTGCAGGCATCCCTGCTGAGTCCGAGAACATGATCCGAATCCAGGCCGATCGCGTGATCCGCGACTCGCGACGTCAGGCCGCGGCAGTGCAGTCCTCTGGCGGTATCGCAGTGCTGCCGCTGTATGGTGTGGTCACTCAGCGCGGGAATATGGTCGAGGATGTTTCCGGGCCGGGCAGCACCAGCACGCAGCAATTCTCTGCAGCGCTGCGCCAGTTGCTTGCCGACGATACGGTCGGCCAGATCCTGATCGATATCGACAGCCCGGGTGGCAGTGTCTACGGGGTGGCCGAGCTTGCCGACGAAATCCAGTCCGCCCGCAGCCAAAAGCCGATCGTGGCCGTGGCCAACTCACTGGCAGCCTCAGCTGCGTACTGGATTGGATGCTCTGCCAACGAGTTCTATGTCACCCCGGGTGGAGAGGTAGGGTCAATTGGCGTGTGGCAAGCCCACCAGGACTACAGCCGCGCCTTGGATGAGGCTGGCGTCAAAACCACCCTGATCTCGGCAGGCAAATTCAAGGTTGAAGGCAACCCCTACAGCCCGTTGGATGCAGAGGCCCAATCCTTCATGCAATCCCGGGTGGACGATTACTACGCTGCTTTCACTAAGGCCGTGGCCCGTGGCCGGGGGGTGCCGATCTCCCAGGTCCGCGAAGGCATGGGCCAGGGGCGGGTGCTGGGCGCAGATGCGGCGCTGGCACAGAACATGGTCGATGGCATCGCCACCCTGGACGATGTCATCAAAAAAATGCGACGAGATGCCCGGCAACTAAGTAAGCCCGGAGCCAATCGTCTGAGGCAAGCCCGAAACGCCCTGGCTTTGCTGTAACCCCATCCCGGAACTGCTCCGTCGAGCAGCGCCAGGTCCGAATACGACTCGACGGTCGTTACCCGTTTCATTCCATCTGAGCCGCCACACCGAGAGGTGATGGGCGGCATTTTCTTTTTTGGAGAACCCAAATGAGTAAGCAACTCCGTGAACTGCAGGCCCGTAAGGCTGGCCTCATCAAGGAAGCCCGTGCGCTGACCGACCGCGCGGCAGCCGATAGCCGCGACATGAACGATGAGGAGACTTCGGCCTTTGATGCACTGAAGACCCGCATTGAGGCAGCTTCTGCGGCCATTGACCGAGAGTCGACCCTGATTGCCGAGGAGGCGCAAATGGCCATGACGGTCGATGCGTCGGCTGGCAACTACATCACTGTCACTGACAACCGCGAAGGCGACCCCAAGCATGGCTTCAAGACCGTGGGTGAATTCATGCAGGCCGTCTTCCAGGCAGAAAAGCCCGGCAAGTCGGTCGATGACCGTCTCCTGATTGGTGGTGGTCGCGGCGCTGCAGCCCCCAACACCTACGGAAACGAAGGGTCTGGTCAGGACGGTGGCTTCCTGGTCCCGCCCGAGTTCTCGCAGCAGATCTTCCGCCTGTCGCTGGGCGAGGACTCGCTGCTGCCGCTCACCGACAACGTGGAGATCAGCGGCAACAGCATGGCATTCCCCAAGGACGAGACCACCCCCTGGGGCACCAACGGGATCCGCGCCTACTGGCAAGGTGAGGCCGCCTCGGCAGTCGCCACCAAGCCTGTTCTGGGTCTCTCGACCCTGCGCCTGAAAAAGCTCATGGCCCTGGTGCCCACGACCGACGAGTTGCTGGATGATGCCAACGCGCTCACGAGCTACCTGCCCGAGAAAGTGGCCGACTCGATTCGCTGGAAGACCAACGAATCGATCCTCTTTGGGGCGGGTAACGGAGTTCCGATCGGCGCCCTGACTGCCGGCGCAACCGTCACCGTGGCCAAAGAGAGCGGGCAAGCTACGCAGACGTTGCTGCCGCAGAACTTGGCCAAGATGATCTCGCGACTGCCCACGGGCAGCTTCGCCCGCTCGGTCTGGATCGTGAACAACGATGTGCTGCCAGCGCTCTTTACCCTGACCCTGGGCAACTACCCGATCTATCTGCCCAATGGGCTGTCGGTCGGCGGTATTCAGGTCTCGCCTTACGGAACCCTGCTGGGTCGCCCGGTTTTCGTCTCGCAGCATGCCAACTCCTTCTCGGGGCAAGGGGATGTGCTGCTGGTCGACCTGTCGTACTACCAGACGATCACCAAGGCTGGTGGCTTGCAGACCGCAACCTCGATGCACCTGTACTTCGATGCTGATCTGACGGCCTTCAGGACCACCTTCCGCATGGACGGTCAGTCAAAGGTGTCCGCACCGATCTCGCCGGCCAAGGGCAGCGCAACGATGTCCCCGTTCATTCAACTGGGCGCGCGCTGATCGCCCTCACTCATAAGGAGAACACCCATGTTTCCCAATGCAAAGGGCAGTGAACTGCTCGCCATCCTGGCTACGCTCGATCCCTCCAGCCAAGCTGCTGGAACGGCCACCACGGGTTGGATTTCTGTCGCCAACCACCATGGCCTTCTGGCCATTGTCCAGACCGGCGTGATGGGCGCGGGCGCGACGCTTGATGCCAAGGTCCAGCAGGCTCAGGACGCCTCCGGCACCGCCGCCAAAGACATCGCTGGCAAGTCGATCACTCAGATCGTGAAGGCCAGCGGTGACAACAAGCAGGCACTCATCAACGTCAAACCCGAAGAATTGGACACGGTCAACGGCTTTGGCTTTGTTCGCCTGTCCGTCACGGTGGGGGTGGCAGCAAGCCAGACCGCCGCGCAGGTTCTGGGCATCAATGGCCGCGAACTGCCCGCGAACACCGCTAACCAGGCTGCTGTCGTGCAGATCGTCTGATGCCGCTGCAACTCGTCACCCCACCCGCTGGCGAGCCGGTCTCGCTTGCCGAGGCAAAGCAACACCTGCGGGTGGACGGTGGCGATGATGACCTGCTGATCGGCTCGCTCATCATCGCGGCCCGCCAGGCAGCCGAGACAAAGACAGGCAGGCAGTTGATCACTGCCCGCTGGAAGCTGGTGCTCGACGCCTTTCCAGGGCCGCCACTCATGCAATCTTCCCCTGGCGCATCATTTGGCTTGCCGGGTCACGCGATCCTGCTCGCCAAATGCCCGGTTCAGGAGGTGGTGCGCATCGAGTATCTGGACATGAATGGCACGACTCAGGTGATGCCGGCCAGTGACTATGTGCTCGATACAGCCTGCGAACCGGCACGCCTCACGCCAGTTTTTGGAAAGACTTGGCCGCCTACCTTGCCTCAGATGGGGGCTGTCTCAGTCAGCTTTGATGCGGGCTACGGCGCTGCCAGTGAAGTGCCCGAGGGCCTCAAGAGCTGGATCAAGTTGCGGGTGGGAAGTCTCTACGGGCATCGGGAAGAAATGTCCGTGCTCTCACGCGGTCGCATTGATCCGTTGCCCTTTGTAGACGGCCTGCTCGACGGGTTCAAGGTGAGCTTTGTATGAGTGTCATCGGTGCCGGGCAACTGAACCACCGCGTGCTCATCCAGCAGCCGACGACAGTCAAGGATACCCTTGGAGCTCCCACCCAAGTCTGGGCGGACGTCGCTGTCGTGTGGGCCGATATTGCCCCAGTCTCGGGACGCGAGGCGCGCATTGCAGATCGGATTGCGTCCGAGGTGAGTCACCAGATCACGGTGCGCTATCAGCCCCTCTTTGACGATCCCAGAGCGGTTGCGCAGATGCGGGTGCTGTTCAAGGGGCGCGTGTTTGCCATTCATGGTGCGCTCAACGTGGACGAGGCCAATGTCGCGGTGATCTTGCTGGCAAGCGAGGGGGTGCGTGATGGCTAGGGTCGAGACGGTGCGCATTGAGGGTCTGGCTCAGTTGGATCGGGCGCTTCGTGAGTTACCTCAGCGCGTGGCCAACCGAGGCCTACGGGCATCGGTTTATGCCGGTGCCAAGGTCATCCGCGATGAAGCCCGCGCTCGGGCGCCCAAGGCTGCGCAGTCACTTGGTCCCAAGCAGCCTCCGCCTGGAACGCTCAAACGCTCGGTGATCATGAAACACGTCCGGGAGCTTTCCGGTGGCGGCAGGCAGACGTTTTACGTGCTGGTCCGGCACGGCAAGAAGTACCGCAATCAAGGCAAGCGGGGCAATTTGTCTCAAGACGCCTGGTACTGGCGCTTTCTGGAATTCGGGACGCGAAAGATGAGCGCCCGACCGTTCTTGCGTCCTGCTCTGGAGTCACGCAGGCGCGAGGCAGTCAATGCCATCAAGGACCGTCTGGCCCAGCGAATTGAAACCGAAGCCAAGGCCCTGAATCGAGGATAGCGATGCAGGACTTTTATGACGCCATCAAGCATCTGGCAGGCGGTCAGGTGTACGCGGTCGTAGCTCCCCAAGACGCCCAGTACCCAACGCTGGTCTACACCCCAGTTGACAGCGCCAGTGTCGTCTCGCTCGACGGACCCAATCCGCTCAGGCGTTCCAGGGTGCAGGTCGATGCCTATGCCCGCACGCTTGCGCAATGCGACCAATTGCAGGACCAGGTGCTCGCAGCACTGCTCGCGGATATCCACACGGTCGCCGATGTACGCATGGGCCTGACTGATTTTGACGAGGAAGCCCGGGTCTACCGAGTGTCCGTGGACTTCACCTACTACCGCTGACCCGCTGGAAGGCGGGTCTTTTGATTTTTCACATGGAGGCTTTCTATGCCTAGTACTGCCATCACTGCGCAGGGCATCACCATTGCCCGTTTTGGTACCACCACCTTCGAAACCATCCCCAACGTGGTTTCCTTTCAGGGGCCGGGTGGCCAGGCGTCGGTCATCGATGTCACCAATCTCGCCTCAACCTCAAAGGAGAAGCGAGTCGGCCTTCGTGATGAGGGCCAACTGTCCCTGAGCATTCACTTCAACCCAGACGATACGGTGCACCTGGGCCTGCGCACCGATCGAGCGAATCGAGCCCGACGTCAATTCAAGATCACCTTCACCGACACGACGCCTGCTGCAACCTGGACCTTCTATGGCTATGTGACGCAGTTCAGCGTACAGGGCGGCGTGGACGCCGTGGTCGAGGCCAGCGTGACCATTGAAATCGACGGCGACATCACGGAGGCATGAAGCACATGAACATTCTTTCCAAAGACGCCATCTTGGCTGCTGACGATCTGCCGCGGGAGACGGTCAATGTTCCCGAGTGGGGAGGCGAAGTTCTGGTACGCACCATGAGCGGTACCGATCGGGATGCCTTTGAGGCGAGCCTTCTTGAAAAAGATGGTCGCATGGAGAACGTCCGGGCTCGGCTTGTGGCTCTGACCCTTTGCGATGCCCAGGGCGATCGCCTGTTTAACGACAGCGAGATCGCAACTCTAGGCCGCAAAAGCGCTCGTGCGCTCGATCGCGTGTTCTCCGTGGCCCAGCGCCTCAACGGCATTGGTGTGGAGCAGGTAGACGCTGCAAAAAAGGGCTGAAGGCCAACCCCTTTCGGCGCTCGGTTTTTAGGCTGGCACTTGCCCTGGGGATGCCAGTTCGTGAGTTGCTGGCCCGTGTGGGGTCGGATGAGCTGACCGAGTGGATGGCCTTTTACCAACTGGAACCCTTTGGCGAGATGCGAGCTGATCTGAGAAGCGGCGTGGTCGCCGCGACCTTTGCCAACGCCCACCGAACCAAAGACGCCAGGGCGTTCACGCCTGAAGACTTCATGCCCTACATCGAGCGCACAACGCCCAAAGACGATGCACGCCTCAATGTCGCCCGCTTCAAGGCCATGTTCTCTCATAAGGTGAAAAAGCATGGCTGATCTCGGGTCCCTGGTTGTCAAGCTCTCGGCTGAGACTTCCGAGTTTCGGGAGGATCTGGGGCGCACAGCCCGTCTGCTGGATCGCCACGCCAACGACATGAAGGCGTCGATGCAGCAGGTGGCCAGTGTGGCCAAGACGGCCTTTGCTGTGGTCATTGGCACCACCTCGGTCGCCGCCTTGCGCGACTTCGTCACCCACACGCTGGATGCAGCTGCCGCCCTTCAAGGCTTGTCGGAGCAGACGGGTGCAAGTGCTGCGGCGCTCTCAGGCTTCGCCCCGGTTGCGACCATCTCCGGCACTGCGATGGAAGCCATTGGTGCCAGCCTGACCAAGTTGTCCAAAGGTCTGGCCGGTGTTGACGACGAAACGGCCGGTGCGACCAAGGCCCTGCAGTTCCTGGGTGTGCGGGCCAAGGATGCGAGCGGCAATCTGCGAGATCCCGCGGAGGTCATGAATGACGTCGCGCTCAAGCTCGCGGAATTTGAAGACGGCGCCGGTAAGACGGCACTGGCCATGGAGATGTTCGGTAAGTCGGGCGCTTCAATGCTGCCCTTCCTGAAGGATCTGGCTGAGAACCAGGATCTGAACATTCGCTTGACCGCACAACAGATTGAAGAGGCTGACAGCGCGTCCAAGGCCTTGTCCCGGATGAAAGCGGAGACAAATTTCGTGGCCCAGACCCTGGTCACTGCAGCCATACCCTCGATGAGTGTGCTGGCCAATGAGCTCAAGAACGTGCTGTTCGGGACAGACAACGCCGTCGATGGGATCCAACGTCTTCGAACCGAAGGCACGCTCACCAACTGGGCAGAAAAGACGGCCTATGCCATCGCGGTGGTCATCGACGCGTTGCGGGGAATTGGTCACACCATCAAGTCAGTGATCGGCAGTTTTTCTGCTGTCTGGGCCGACATCGAACTTGCCGGCACGTTCTTGGCGGGTGGCAAGGGCTTGAACCCATTCTCTGAGGAAAACCGCTCACGCCTGCAAGCCGCCCTCGAAAAGCGCGACACCATCGTCGCTCAGGCCAACCAGAACTATGTTGACCTTTGGGATATGCCGCTTCTGGCCGATGCGGTTACGCGAAGGTTCGAGGACATCCGCAAGGGGACCGAGGCCTCCAATGCCGTAACGCAAGCGTCCACGCCCAGAAAGCGTCTGAACTACAGCACGGCCACAGGTGCAGTCACTGCAAATGCCATGGCAGGCATCGATGGTGAAATCAAGCGCCTGCAGGCCCAAGTGGATGTGGAAAGCGCCATCCTCAAAGACCGGCAGCGAATCATTGATCTCTATGAGAGCCAGGGCTACATCAGCTTTAAGGAGGCGACCGAAGCTCGCTTGGCTGCTCAGCAAGACTTCACCGAAAAGCTACGGGCACTGACGGATGAGGAAGAAGTCATCCTGCGCCGTGGGCTCGAATCCGTTGCGCAGACCGCCCAGGAAAAACTCAAGCTTCAAGATCGCCTGGCAGAAATTGCCCTGAAACGCCAGAGACTGGAGCGCGAGGCCCAGCAGTCCAATCTGGAGCGCCAGATTCGGCTGCCTGGCGAGACGATGAAGGATTTGGCCGAGCAGGCGGCCAGAGGTGCCGGTGAACTTCGAGCGATCGAGGAGCAGATCAAGACACTGCGCGAGACGGGTGCGATCAGCGAGTTGGAGTCCCTGCGTCGCTTGGGCGCAGCCCGCCGAGACAGTGCCACCCAACTGGCCACCCTGGCTGCTCAAGCGCGTGAATTGGCAGAAGCTGCGCCGGGCAACGACAAACTGGCCGATGCGCTGAAAAAGATCGAGGAATCCGCCCGCCAGGCTGCTGACGGAGCGACCTTGCTCAATCAGCGCGTCAAGGAACTCGCAGATCCAGAGGCTGGCTTCTCCAAGGGGCTGCGTTTGGTGGCTGAAGAGGCCGAGCAGATTGGCAGACAGATGGAGTCGGCCACGGTACGTGCCTTCAACGGGATGACGGATGCGCTGGTGAACTTTGTGATGACAGGCAAGCTCGATTTCCGGTCTCTGGCCAACTCCATCATTTCGGACCTGATTCGGATCCAGATTCAGCGTGCGATCACGCTGCCCCTGGCTCGTGCCATGAGCAGCTTCTTTGGGTTTGCCGATGGGGGCGTAATGACCTCAGCCGGCCCCATGGCGCTGCGCACCTACGCCTCCGGAGGCATTGCCAACTCCCCACAACTGGCTCTTTTTGGCGAGGGCAGCAAGCCCGAGGCCTATGTGCCGCTGCCCGACGGTCGCACCATTCCGGTCACGATGAGCGGCGGTGCCTCCGGTGGGGACGTATTCAATATTTCAGTCAGCGTCTCCGATGCGGGCGCATCCAGCCGTGGGGATGACCCGGGCGGACGTGATCTTGGCCGGGCCATAGCCAGTGCAGTACGCCAGGAGTTGCTTGCCCAAAAGCGCGCCGGTGGTTTGCTCGACGGCCGGAGGGCGGTGTAAGTGGCGACCTTCACCTGGACTCCCTCGGTTGGAGCCAACTTGTCGATGCGGCCCACCGTGCGCCGTGTGGCCTTTGGTGACGGCTACGAGCAGCGTCTGGCCTTTGGTATCAACACCCAGCCCCAGGTCTGGTCCTTGGAGTTTCGGGGGCGGACCACGGCGGAGGCAATTGCGATTGATGCGTTTTTGCGTGCACGGGGTGCCGTGCAGGCCTTTGATTGGACACCGCCCGGTGGCAATGCTGCCAAGTTCGTGTGCGAGGAGTGGAGTCGATCAGTGGACGAGCCCAACGTTGAAACGGTGCGGGTCACCTTCAAGCAGGTGTTCGATCTCTCATGACCACAACCGCGATTACTTCCGAAATTCAGCGGCTCACGCCCAGCAGCGTGATCGAGCTCTTTGTGCTGGATCTGGCGCTGTTTGGCCAAGGACCGGTTCGCTTTCACGCGGGCACGAATGCCTTGCAGCAGCGGGTCGTCTGGCAGGGCAACGCCTATGAGGCATTTCCTATTGAGGTCGAAGGCTTCGAATTCAATGGCAACGGCCAGGTGCCACGGCCACGCCTGCGTGTAGCGAATGTCACAGGCGCAATCACTGCGCTGGTCCTCACCTACCAGGACCTGGTGGGCGCCAAGATCACGCGCAAGAGGACACTTGCGAAATACCTCGATGCGGTGAACTTCGATGGCTCAGTCAACCCGACAGCCGATCCACTGGCCGAATTCGCCGATGACGTTTACTACGTCGACCGCAAGTCCAGAGAGACGCGGGATGTGGTCGAGTTTGAGTTGGCCGCATCGTTCGATCTGGAGGGAGTCACACTCCCACGGCGGCAAATCGTCCAAAACGTCTGTCCCTGGCGCTACCGGGGGTCGGAATGCGGTTACACCGGCATGGCCTACTTTGATGCCAATGACCAGACGGTTGGCACCAGCAGCCTAGATGTCTGCGGCAAGCGCTTGTCCTCGTGCAAGGTCCGGTTTGGGCAAAACGCCGAATTGCCATTCGGTGGCTTTCCGGCCGCGGGCCTGATTCGTTGATGCTGCCCGAAAACCAAGCACTGGCGCTCGATCACGCCCAGCAGGCCTACCCGCGCGAGTCGTGCGGGCTGCTTGTGATCCGAAAAGGTCGGGAGGTGTACTGGCCATGCCGAAACATTGGCGTTGGGACCGACCAGTTCGTGATTCACCCTGAGGACTACGCCAAAGCTGATGAACAGGGTCAGATCGTTGCTGTGGTGCACAGCCACCCAGGTCTGCCACCCGAGCCGAGTCAGGCCGATCGGGTGGCTTGTGAGGCCAGCGGGTTGCCTTGGCACATCGTGAGCATACCCAGCGAAACCTGGTCAAGCATGGAGCCGATGGGTTATGTGGCACCTCTGGTGGGACGCGAGTGGTCTCATGGCGTGCTGGACTGCTACGCACTGATCCGAGACTGGTTTCGAGCAGAGCGTGGGGTGGAATTGCCCAACTTCGATCGATTTGACGAGTGGTGGAAGCGCGGAGAGAACCTCTACATGGAGAACTTCGCCCAGGCTGGGTTCTCCCCGGTGGATGCGAGCGATCTCAAGGCTGGGGACTGCTTTCTGATGCAGGTGGCATCCCCCGTACCGAATCACGCAGCGGTCTACCTCGGAGACGGACTGATTCTTCATCACTTGCAGGGGCGTCTTTCCAGCCGTGATGTCTACGGCGGCTACTGGCAAAAAGTCACAACACACATCCTCAGGCATGGTCACTGTCATTCTTCTCGGTGAACTCGGGCGCCGCTTTGGCCGTAGGCATAGCCTCGCCATTTCGTCGGCTGCGGAGGCCATTAGGGCGCTGGTGGCCAATTTCCCGGCCTTTGAGCGGGAACTGGTGGACTCGGGCGAGCGTGGCGTGGGGTACCGGGTACTGGCTGGACGTGACCCATTGACGTTGGACCGCCTGCATGAGCCGACTGGACAGAGCCGCATCACGATCGCCCCGGTGGTATCTGGCGCAGGCGGCAATGGACTTGGTCAGATCTTGCTGGGCGCAGCTTTGCTGGCGGTAGCTTGGTGGAACCCCATGGGATGGGCTGCGGCTGGATCTTTTCTGTCCCAAGCAACCTTGTATTCAGTGGGCACGTCCATGATTTTGGGTGGCGTAGCGCAGATGATCGCCCCTACACCGAAGGCTTCCGAACCCGCTGAACGTCCGGAAAACAAGCCCAGTTACAGCTTCAATGGCGCAGTCAACACCACCGCACAGGGGCATCCTGTGCCGGTGGGGTACGGTCGATTGATTGTGGGTTCGGCGGTGATCAGTGCCGGTATTGACGTCGATGAGATAGCCGCATGACCAAACTTATCATTGGCGCGGGCGGTGGCGGCAAAGGGGGTGGGGGCAGTGCCCGTGTGGCCCAAGAAGCGCCCGACAGCTTGCGCTCCAAAGCCTATGCGCGTGTGGTCGACCTGATCTCTGAGGGCGAGATAGAGGGTTTGGTGGACGGCCTCCAATCGGTTTACCTGGACGACACGCCCATTCAGAATCCGGATGGCTCGACCAACTTCTCAGGCGTCACCCTGGAGACCCGTAACGGCAGCCAGCAGCAAAGCTATGTGCCCGGGTTCTCCTCCGTTGAGAACGAGGTGGTCGTCGGGGTAGAGGTCAAGGCGAGCCAGCCGGTGGTGCGCTCCATCACCGACCCGGATGTGGATGCGGTACGGGTCAAGGTGAGCGTGCCACAGTTGACCAACCAGGACACGACCAACGGCGACCTGAATGGCAGCACGGTGACCTTCGCCATCGATCGCCAGGTCAACGGCGCAGGGTTCGTGGAGATCATCAACGACACAATCTCTGGCAAGACCACCACCAAGTACCAGCGCAGCTACTACGTGCCTCTCATTGGTACTGGCCCGTGGGACATTCGGGTTCGACGCATCACGGCAGACTCTGCGTCTACCGCCATCCAGAACAAGACCTTTGTTGACTCTTACACAGAGGTCATCGAGAGCAAGCTGCGCTATCCCAACAGCGCACTCGTGGCGCTTAGGGTCGACGCATCCCAGTTCTCAAGCATTCCGCGCCGCAGCTATGACATGAAATTGCTGCGGGTGCGCGTTCCCGTGAACTACGACCCGAGCACCCGCGCATACAGCGGTGTGTGGAACGGCACCTTCAAGATAGCTTGGACCGATAACCCCGCGTGGTGCTTCTACGACTTGGTCACCAGCAGCCGCTACGGCTTGGGTGGGTATATCCCTGAGGCTCAGGTCGACAAGTGGGCGCTCTATCGGGTGGCCCAATACTGCGATCAATTGGTTCCCAACGGTCTGGGTGGTGTGGAGCCGCGATTTACTTGCAACCTGTACCTTCAGACTCGAGAGCAGGCCTATAAGGTCGTGCAGGACATGGCCTCGATCTTTCGGGGCATGGTCTACTGGTCCGGTGGTGCCATTACGGTCACGCAGGATGCGCCCGCAGATGCGGTCTATCAGTTCGCTCCCAGCAATGTCGTAGACGGTGAATTTGCCTACCAGGGGTCATCGGCCAAGGCGCGGCACACCGTGGCCTTGGTTACCTGGAACGATCCGGAAGACTTTTACCGCCAGAAGGTGGAGTACGTCGAGGATGCCGCCGGCATTGCCCGCTATGGCATCGTGCAGAGCGAAGTGGTGGCGTTGGGTTGTACCTCTCGGGGGCAGGCCTATCGGGTGGGTAAGTGGCTTTTGTATTCCGAGCAATCGGAATCCGAGATCGTCACCTTCCGAACGGGACTGGAGGGAGCTGTTGTCCGCCCTGGCGATGTCATCAAGGTGGCTGATCCAGTGCGAGGCGGCATGCGGCTTGGGGGAAGGATCGCATCAGCAACCGCGAGCACAGTCACCCTCGATCAGGACCTGCCTGCGGACCTCCCCTGGAGGCTTTCGGTCGTACTGCCCACCGGTAAAGTCGAAGAGCGGTTGGTGGGGCCGATTTATGGTCGGGCACTGACCGTTTCGATTCCTTTCAGCGCAGTGCCGCAGCCCGATGCCATCTGGGTACTTTCTTCCTCGATCATTGAGCCGCAGCTCTTTAGGGTGGTGGGGGTCGCCGAGCGGGATCCCGGGGTGCATGAGGTCACCGCGCTCGCTCACAACCCGAGCAAGTTCGATGCGATTGAGAAGGGACTGGCTCTGCAGCCCCGCTCGATCACAGTCCTGTCAGACATGCCGCCAGCCCCAACAGGTCTTTCCATGCAGGAGAGCCTGTACCGGGTGAAAGACCAGGCGCAGGTGCTGGTGCAGGTATCGTGGAATGAGGTTCAGACTGCCGTCGCCTACAGGCTGTCCTACCGAGTGGGCGGTGGCAACTTCGTGAGCCTGCCGCTCACCAGCGCCAACTACATCGAAATCCGAGATGCGCAAGAGGGAGCATATGAGTTCAGCCTGCGTGCGATCGGAATCACACGCAAGGAAAGCGCACCTGCGACCTTGAGTGAAACGGTCCTGGGAAAGACGCTACCGCCATCGGAAGTCACAGGTTTCTTGGTCCAGCGACGTGTGTCCGATCTTCTGCTCACCTGGGATGGGGTCGAGGATGCGGATCTCGCAGGCTATGAGGTCCGTGTAGGTCCGGGTTGGGACAACGGTGAATTGGTGGCCAAGACCGCCGGCACTCAGATGGTCCACGACCAAAGCGCAGCTGGCCTCTACCCGTATCACATCCGGGCCTACGACACTTCAGGTAACTACAGCGCCAATGTCACGACGTTCGTACTGAGTTTGCTGGCCCCATCGACCGTGCGCCAGTTCGATGTGGTGCAGTCGGCAAATCGGCTGGAGTTTCGATGGCAGCCCAACCCCGAACCTGAGGTGGTGGGGTACGAGCTTCGCGAGGGAGCGGCCTGGGATGCCTCGCTCTTTGTGGCCGAGGTCAAGTCCACCAGTTACACCCTGCCTTCTGGGTTTGATGGAGAAAGGAAGTTCTGGGTCAAGGCCATTGCATCGCCTGGTATCTACAGCGACACGCCAACTTTCGTCTCGACCGTGGTTGCCCAGCCGCAGAACGCCAATCTGATTCTTGTGCGTGATGAGCAGGCTACCGGGTTCCCCGGCACGAAGCACTTTGCGTCGGTCGTGTCGGTCAATGGGCGCAATGCTCTGCGTATGAGCACGGGCACCCAAACTGCCGAGTACCTCTTTGAGGTTGATCTGGTCACGCCCATCCGTGCCCAGAACACGCTGCTCAACAGCCTCGGGGCCTCGGTCGATGACCGGACCACTTGGTTGGAAGCAGATTTTCCATGGAGCAGCAACGCCGCCAGACGTCAGTGGACCTACGACGGTGCCATTGCGAACGTGGATGCCCGGTTCCAGATCGCCCGAGAAGATGCGTTGCAAGCCGAGGAGATCTACGGCTGGCGCCTGAACGGGTCGACGACGGGCTTGGGCAGCCCGGCAACCACCCAGTCAGCGGGTGTCACTTATGCAGCGGGCAGATATGGCGATGGCCTGATGGTCAAGGACACCACCCGTGTTGCCTGGTCCGTGAATATCCCGTCGGTCTTTCACACCTCCTTTTGGTTCATCCCCGCCGAGATCACGACCTGCGTCATCTGGGCTGTGGCTGGTACCGCAGGGCTGCTCCTGGTGGGCTATGACGCCGCGACGGAATCATTTTTCTTGGAGGACCACCTCTCTAGGCGGGTGGTTGTTCCCTTCGAGTCGATGGCTGGTGATCGCACTTGCATAGGTGTTTGCCAGACCGCCTCTGAGCGACGGCTTTTTGTTGGTCGGATGGGGGGTGATGTGGATTCAGCCAGTTCACCCTTGGCCCCGATCGGCGAATTCACCAGTTTGCGTCTGTACTAGGTTCCCTAGCCTTTTCAACTTATCCCCAACCGTGGCGCTGTTCTCGCAAGAGGCAGCGCCATTTCTTTTAGCGAGGACTTTTCATGATCGACGAATCCATGCAGCTTCATGGCGCAATGACCCTGATCCTTCGCCGCGCAAGCGGCGAGATCGAGACGGTCCACAAGGACAACATCATCGTCAACGTCGGCTTCGACTTCATCGCCGACGCCATTGGCAAAGCGGCCAGTCGACCCGCGGTGATGGGCTTCATTGCACTGGGTACCGGCACCACCGCAGCGGCAGCGACCCAGTCGGCGCTGGTCACTGAAATCGACCGCAACGCCGCCACCTATGCCCATACGGTGGGCACCAAAACTTTCACTTTTACCGCGGACTTTTTGGCTGGCGACAGCACGGGCGCCCTGACGGAGGCTGGCGTATTCAATGCGGCCAGCGGCGGCATCATGCTCGATCGGGTGGTATTCCCGGTGGTCAACAAGGGCGCTGATGACAGCCTGACCGCCGTCTTTACCTTCACGATGAGCTGATCGAGATGTCCGACACGGTGACGATCAGCGAAACCCAGGGTGCAAGGTACACATGGGCATCGGCTGGTTTTACATGGTCGAGCGCCAGCGCTGGGAAAAATTGGACTACTGCCTACCCAGCGGTCTACAGCATCGCCGTGGCTGTGGCTCTGTCTTTGGTCGAATCTACGCAGCGTCAGTGGACCAAACGAACCAGAGAAACGCTCGCTATCGCGGAGAAACTCGCCAAGCGTGTGACCTTGCAAGAGTCCGAGGCCATTGGGTTTGGAGAGACCTATTCAGACCTGATCGCCTACGTGCTTCGATGGGTGGAATCGATGGCATTTACCGAGGGTGTGGCTAAAGCCAGTCGAAAGGAGGTGCGGGAGACGCTCCAGGCGACTGACTATCTCACCCGAGTGCTCACAAAAAGGTCAACGGAGGTTTTGGCTTGGTCAGAGGCTCCCGTTAAAAACCACACCAAGCGCTTGGCGGAGAGCCTGCCGGTTTCCGAGATGAAACGACGCGGTGTGACCAAAAACACCTTCGAGGCCTTTGGGTTGAGCGATGACTTGGATCGGCAGCTGACAAAACGCATTTCAGAGTCCATCGCGTTTGCAGAGACCTACGCCGACCTGATCGCTTTCATTTTGCGCATCAGCGAAGGGCTGAGCGTCAGCGATCTGGCGAGCAAGCAGGTGCGAAAACCGCTCTCAGAGGCATTTGGTACGGCGGACAAGGCAGTTCGCAAGTCGGTCAAGCGTGTGGCTGAAGCTGTGGCCATTGGTGAGGCACTCGGTCGGACGGTTGCATATCGTCGGTACCTGACCGAGGGTTTTTCGGTATCAGACTCCCTGCGAAGAGCATTGAGGCTGAATGTGCGTGAGGCCCTGGCGCTGGCAGAGCAGTATCGCCGCCATGCCAATGGAGTGATCAGCGACATGCTCGTCGCCAGCACCGAAATCACCGAGCAGGACTTTGCGGCCATCGTTGAAGCAGGCCATCCACCTGGCTACACCAATTTCCGGGATTTCATCCAGGGCGACTACACCTACAGGCGAGCGCTCTTTCGAGCCATCCTCAACTCGCGCAATTCGGATCGCGGCTTCATTGACGCTTTGCGGGTGACGGTGGATGTCCCTGACATCTTCGACCGAGGGACGGCTCAGATCACCGATGCAGCAGCAGGCATGGCGATCTACTTCTCGCGCAGCTTCCGGGTCCCCCCAGAGGTGACGATGACCCACAAGGGTGGGACCACTGTTGCCATCCCAAGACTGCTTGGCGCAGTCACCACGACTGGCTTCACCGCCGTCCTTGAAAACAGTACCGGCACGCGCGTGACCGGATCCTTCACCTGGATTGCACAGGGGTACTAGATGCAAAACTTCACCGACATACCGTCGTCCAGAACGCTGTCTGATTCACTGATCGAGATTCTGAACAACGACAAGACGGCCATTTCGTGCAACAGCGGAACCACCTTCCCGACGATGAACCTGCAAATCGGGATGCTGTGCTATCGCACTGACCAGCTCAAGCTCTACCAGTTGATCGGCACCAACCCGGACAACTGGCGCTTCATCATGGATCTGGCCAGTGGGATTGATGCTCAGTTCGCGGCCAAGCTCAATGCCGCGTCCTACACGGCTGCCGACGTTCTGGCAAAACTGTTGACCGTTGATGGTGCAGGAACAGGACTCGATGCCGACCTGCTTGACGGGCAGCACGCGAGTGCCTTTGCCTCCAGCACGCACAACCACAACGCAGCCTATTTGGGGATAACGGCCAAGGCCGCTGATGCCGACAAACTCGATGGGTACGACTCGACGGCTTTTGTGAGGTCAGTCAACGGCGCCGGTCCAGACGCCAGCGGTAACGCCACGGTCAATATCGATCTGTCCAGTCGGGTGGCCAAGGCGGGCGACACGATGAGTGGCAACCTGACGCTTCCAAGCGCAACGATTGCAGGCACCGCACCGACGTTAACGATGCAGGACACGGACAACGTCACCCGCAAGCTGCACGTCAATGGCGGCCTGATGGGCTTCCTGAACAGCAGCGACGGTTGGGACATTTACTCCAACAACAGCGGTCAGGTTTGGACATCCAACTATGGCTGGCTGCACAGCTACTTTTTCAACACCGTGGCTAACTGTGCAAACACCACGCGATCCACTTCTGGCAGTGGAAACATCACCGTCTTTGAAGTGCGGGTTTACGACAACGGCGGAGAGGTTCAGTTAGGTCGGCACGCGACGCTTTCAAACTGCAACTGCGCTTGCTGCGGCGGCTGAAGGAGACCAAATGAAAATCTATTCAGTTCGCCGTCATAAGACCGATCACTTCAGGTGCTTTTCCCGTTATGGGAACACTCTCAAACTGGAGGTCGGTACAAGCTCAGACCCAACCGATGACGGCTATTCCTCCACAACGCAAACGCTCGACCTGACGGACCTCACGGCGCTGTGTCAGCCAGCAAAGAATGCACACACCCTCTGGGCCCTGGCTGAGCTTGGAGATCGACCAGTCGAATTCCTGAACGTCTACGCGGAGACGTTCCTTCAGAAGACGCCCACTGCGCAATTCCTCTCCACCCGTCTGTGGGGCGCAATCTGCGCCGTCTCCCGCCCAGGAGAAATGATCGTGGGCATCACGACGGCCGAGGATGACGACATCACCGGTCTTGGCTTTGACGGTGACCTGAGCGCTGAACAGTGGCGCGACTTGGTCGTCACATTTCTGCCAAAGGTCACGCTCTCCGTTGACATCCAAGACGGGGGCATCCGTATCTCGGCTTTGGCCACCCAGAGCGGCTCGCCGATTGATCTCACTGGGGTCGATCTTTACTGGGAGTGCACGGGCGGCATCCTGCGCGCATCTCGTTCCACCTTTGTTGGTGCCGATGCCCACACCGAGATCAGTAACACGCGTCCAGGTGACCGCGTGAAGGCCGGCTTTCGCTACTTCAGTGGTGCTGCGGAGGTAACGCTTTGAACATTGCGGTCTATGACGATCTGGTGGACGAATCACTGGCCCGCGCCACCTTCGGTTGGCTGACTCGGCAGACGATGCTGTTTGGCTGGCGGGCGCGTAGTGATTCCCAGGGCACTTTCTGGCACCGCAACTACGTCCTTCCCGGGACGTATGAGCACCACTACGACTCCTCAGCGGTCAACCCGGCGGCCAACTTCAGTACGTTTGTGACGGCGCATACACCGCTGTCCGCGGTGGCGAAGCTGGTGAGCGACCATTTGTTTGAGGGCCGTGACCTGACCCGGGTGTGGGTCAACGCACAGTCCTTCGGCGACGAGGCTGGTATCCACCGCGATTTCCCCATTCAGTTCGCCGGGCGCGCCAGGACACTGGTGTGGTACCCGGTCCCGCAGTGGGATCCCGAGTGGGGCGGTGACTTCTCGACATTTGACGACAGCGGCGAGATTCTTGGCAGCGTGGTGATTCGCCCTAACCGGGCGTTGTTGTTTGACAGCACAACCCGGCACGCGGCGCGCCCGATGTCTCGGTACTGCAACGCACTGCGAGTGTCGGTGAGCTTCGCGCTGGAGATGGCCAGTGATTGAGTACCTGTGGCCAACCCCGGTGCTGCGCGAGATGAGCCCGTTCAACGAGGACGAGTTAGCCGCGTTCGCGGACTTTTCGCGCAAGTCCAGGGCGCTGTTCGACTCCGGCGCGACGCAGTGCACGCTGCCCGACGTGGACATGTCGCTGACGCACCAGTTCAACGCGATGCTGGAGCCTTACCGCAGCCTGGCGCCAAAACCCCAGTTTGCGGCATTGGAGGGCTATGTCGACGAGGTCTACCGCCGCTACATGCGCGAAGCCCTGGGCGTGCGCAACGCCCACGAGGTTCGCTATGTGGCCCGAATTCTTCCGGTTGTCTACGGGACCAAAGGTCGGCGCGTGTTGCCGCACTACCACCACACCTGTGACCACGTCATGTGCCTGTACCTGGAGGTCGGTCTGAATCGCAAGCCGATGGGACAGCGTGACCGCCGTATCGGTGATGGAGAGCTGATCCTCTGCGATCCGCGGCCTATGGCGTCTTTCCCGTTCTGGGAGAAGACACGGATGATCGACCCCGTCCCTGGGCTGGTCGTGCTCCATCCCTCGCAGGTCTGGCATGAGACCAACGCGTTCACGTCAGACGGCGACCGCACGTTGTTCACCATCACTTTGCGGGTGACGAGCCACAACTACACCGATCTGTACCACCCTATCGGAGACACACCTTGCAGTTCAAAGTCCACGTTCTGAACCCAGCCACCAACGCCAAGGCTGTTCTGCTTTACAGCAACATGACGTCAGAGCTCGTGTGGGACAACGGCCTCCCGGCGGTTAATGTGACCCCACGAGAGTACGACGATGCTCCGGTGGTCTATTACACGACCCCGGGTGGTAAGACAGCGCCTAAGGTGCTCAAGGTCAGCCTCGGCCTCTCCTGCAACTACGAGTGCAACTACTGCAGCCAGCGGTTTGTGCCCCATGCCGAGTCCTCAAACCCCGATGACATCGAGCCGTTCGTCGCGCAGTTGACCGGCGCCCTGGCGCACCCCCCCGAGCGTATCGAGTTCTGGGGCGGGGAGCCCTTCGTCTACTGGAAAACCCTTAAGCCACTGGCTGAGCGCCTGCGCTCCATGTATCCGGACGCCAGCTTCAACATCATCACCAACGGCAGCTTGCTAGACACCGAGAAAAACGAGTGGCTGGATGCGCTGGGGTTCAGCGTCGGCCTGTCGCACGACGGCCCCGGCTACCACGCCCGAGGCGCCGACCCGCTGGATGACCCAGAGAAGAAGGCCGCCATCATGGACCTGTGGTCGCGGCTTCAACCCAAGGGGCGCATGAGCATCAACGCCATGATGCACGCCGGGAACCGCAGCCGGGCGGTGGTTCAAACTTGGCTGCAAGAGCGTTTCGGGCCCGATGTAGGCATCGGTGAAGGGGCGTTTATCGACCCCTACGACGAAGGTGGCATGGCCGCGACGTTCAAGGACGAGCGGGACCACATCGAGTACCGGCAGCAGGCGTTCAAAGAGCTGCGCCTTGGTTCAGCCACGGCGTTCGGCATTGCGTCCGACAAGATCACCGACTTTGTTCGGTCCATCACCAACGCCCGTCCGGCCTCCGCGCTGGGCCAGAAGTGCGGTATGGACCGCTCGGACAACTTGGCCGTGGACCTGCACGGCAACGTCATCACCTGCCAGAACGTCAGCGCAGCAGCCAAGGCGCCAAACGGGCAGCCCCACAGGATCGGCCACCTGTCCAACCTCCAGGGGGTCAAGATGAAGACCTCCACCCATTGGAGCCACCGTAAGGACTGCCCGAGCTGCCCGGTACTGCAGCTGTGCAAGGGCTCTTGCATGTTTTTGGAAGGACCGCTCTGGGACGCGGGCTGTGATGCTGCGTACTCGGACAACGTGCCGTTCTTCGCCGCCGCCATCGAGTTCCTGACCGGCTGCATCCCGTACTACATCGAGGGCGACTTCCGAGAGGACCGCAAGGACATATTCGGTCAAGTGACGATCCCAGCAGAAAAGGTAGTCAAGCGTGTGATACCCATCGTGCCTGCTGCCCTTTAGCACCCAAAACAAGCTTCCTCAACAGCCCGCCTGGTTCAAGCCATGGCGGGTTTTTTCATTTTGGAGATGACCATGACAGATGAATCCGCCCCGACCACGGTACTCAGCATGCGACAAGAGGATCTGGACGAGCTTCTGACACAGGCAGCCCACCGCGGGGCTGAACGTTGCCTGGCTCACCTCGGCTTAGAGAACGGACATGCTGCGCGAGACATTCGCGAGTTGCGTGACCTGCTGGAGGCCTGGCGTGACGCTCGACGAACAGCATGGCGTACGGCAATCAAGGTCACGACTACCGGCATCTTGGCTGTCTTGCTGGTGGGGACCGCCATCAAGCTCAAACTGATGGGGGGTGCCCAATGATCGAGACCCTGCTTGGCGGTCTCCTTGGTGGCGCATTCCGCCTGGCGCCAGAAATTCTGAAGTGGCTCGATCGCAAGGGAGAGCGTGGTCACGAACTGGCCATGCAGGACAAAGCGCTCGAGTTCGAAAAACTCCGTGGTGCGCAGCGCATGGGCGAGATTGGAGCAGCGGCAGACGGTGCGTGGAATACCGGCGCCATTGAGGCCTTGAAGGCAGCCGTGGCAGCCCAAGGGCAGCAGTCTGGCATCGGCTGGGCTGATGCGCTCTCAGCGAGCGTACGGCCCGTGATCACCTACTGGTTCATGGGGCTGTACTGCGCTGCCAAGACCGCAGCGTTCGCCGCCGGGGTCAATGCGGGTGCTGGTTGGGGAGACGCCATCCTTCACGCCTGGACTGATGCCGACCAGGCGCTCTGGGCGGGCGTGCTCAATTTCTGGTTCCTAGGCCGGGTGTTTGATCGGGTGCGGTCATGACTAGGGTTCCTCAGGCTGCCATTGACCTGGCCAAGAGGTTCGAGGGCTTCCATCATGTGCCAAAGCACGATCCAGGTCGTGCTTATCCCTACATCTGTCCAGCGGGATACTGGACTATCGGGTACGGCCGCCTTTGTGACCCGCAACACCCTCCGATCTCGAAGGTTGACGGGGAGGCCTACCTGCTACAAGACCTGGGGACAGCCATGACGGCTGCGCTCAGTTACTGCCCGGTACTAGCGACAGAGCCTGAGTCACGCCTAGCAGCAATCGTTGACTTCACATTCAATCTCGGTGCCGGTCGGTTGCAGACATCAACCCTGCGGCGCCGGGTGAACCAGAGGGATTGGC
>JACCDW010641914.1_pt1 | contig 24340 bp, 22 predicted proteins | sample 7449781 | NCBI WGS metagenome assembly JACCDW01 (sample SAMN15323449, study PRJNA562643) | freshwater metagenome | isolation source: river surface water | place: USA:Blue River Watershed | collected 2017-08-18
AACAATATAAATGTATAGATGCTTATAAAAAAGTAAAAAATGCACACTATTGGCTTACATGTAAGGATTGTGGACTGATCCCACTTGTTTGGGAATTTAATAATGGTCGCTCTACTGGTTGTGGATGTGGTGAAAACGAGTATCAACATCATTCTATACATGCTGAAAGTATTATGTCTTATGTTAAGAGAAATGGTGGAAGTGCATTAGGTTATAATTCTGATGAATTGAGAATGAATTGGAATCAATGGGTTAAGACTGGTCAAAATATATTTGAACAACAAAAAAGAAATAATCCAGATATTTGGTAATGGAACATAAAGAATTTTATACAAACGGATACGGAGTTAGTATCATAAGTAATGAATATTCATACGGTGGAAGAGATGGATTATTTGAGGTTGCCATATTAAAGGGTGATGAAGAGGATTATGACCTTTGTTATGATACTCCAATAACCAGTGATGTTCTTGGATATCTTAGTGATAAAGATGTGGAAGATTTGATTGAAGAGGTCAAGAAACTACCAACAACTTTAGAGGTCTTATCTAAAAATAGAGATAATAAGATAGATGATATATGTGGGTAGTTTGTATTAATAATGGTAGGTGTAAAGGAGCAACAAGTAAATCAGTGAGTCTTACCGTTGGTAAAAAGTATTGGGTCGATTATGTCACAAATGGACTACAAAGACAGTATAAGTTGAGAAATGATATCGATAATGATTGTTATTATAGTCCAAATAGATTTGTTTCTCTTGAGTATCAAAGAGAAAGTAAAATAATTGATGTACTTAAACTTGTTTAATAATTTTAAATAAAATTGGAATGAAAAAAGGATATATTTATATAGTTTCAGATGGAATCGGCGATGTTTTTAAGTTTGGATATACAACAGAACCACTTGCGAGAATAACAAAGTACAACTCAACCGAGTGTTTTAGAGCAGTCAAGTATGATTCTCTCGTAGAATATTCAACCGATAGAGAGGCTAGAGATGTTGAGATTGAAATAAGAAACTCACTATTTAAATTTATATCAAATTCAAATTCAAAACCAGAGGTTGCTAATGATTGTGAAGAGTCAAGAAATATCTACAATACTATAATCTCAAAATCGAATTTTATTGATAGTGATTTAAGTGAACTCTATAATAAAATATTTAACACCGCAATTGATAATATCAACTATGAGGGTGTTGTAGAGTCCATAGTTGAGAAGGCAAAAAATAGTGGAAAATCTGAACAATCAATTTATGAATCTATTATAAAAAATCTTGTTGGTTATAAATTTGAAAACGCCTCGCCTATTGTAATCAAAGAAAATAGAAGAAAGAATCTAATTAGAGTTAACAATATTAATCTTTACTATGATACAAAGCCAAAATTGATTGAAAGATTTTGTAGATTGGCACTTTTAGATTATGAATTAGAGACTAAAGTATTTTTAGATTAATCCACTGTCTTATCATGTTGAGTTATTGATTTAACAAGAGAATCAAGATGATTTCTCATATTTTCAATATTTTGCTTAGAATCAGACTCTATTCTTTTGAACTCAAGACCATCTAAAATATCACCTTTTTCATTAACACCACTGATTATAGTCTCTACATTATATTGGAAACGACTAAGTTCTAAATATAAACTATCCAAAGATTCTTTAAGACCTTTAGCGATATTTCTAATTTTTTCTTCGATGTTACTTATTTCAAAAGTGTATCTTAAAACGTTTGGAGAATTGATTATTTTTTTAGTTGCAACTCCAGACTTCGTAGTAAAGTTTCTATAATCACTTGGGCCATTCTGACTATCTAAAATAAATAATACGATTTTATCAGCGTATTTTAGTCCAATCAAGTGATAGTCAACCGTTATTTCATCATCTTCTTTTGGTAAACTTATTGGTATGTATTCTTGTAAATTATCATATAGTTTCAATTGATAATTTATTCCATCAGCAGTAACATCAATAAGACTATTATCATCTTTAACTCTAGCATTTGGAATTAATCCTGCTATGAATGATTCAAATAACGACCCTGATGATCCTGGTGTGAAGAAGTCTTTAATTTCATTAATATAGTGAAGTAGTATAATAACAGACATTTCTTTTTGAATTGTGGTACTAACTCTTTTTCTCAATTTTACACCAGCACTCATCTTCTGTAAATCAGTTAGTTTATCTTTGAATGATTCAAACTTTTTGGTGTTTGTGCCTAAATTTCTCGAATATCTTCTAACTCTTTTAAGAACCTCCATATCAATTTTAACATTGACCCAACCTGTTGGAACTATTGGTACTAGAAATGAATAGTTTAATATATCTGGCTTATCTTTGGATTTATATTTTTTCCAAAATTTATTCTGAAACTTATTACTTAGCCCATAGGTGGATTGTGGTATTTTCATTCTCTCACCTCTTGAATTCAATACGAATCCCTCTTCATCTACTTTACCAGTCGGTGTTACAATATTACCATTCTTGTCAATTCCTGCTGGATATGTAGTGCCATTATTACTTATAATTGAAGTTACAGTGACTTTTCTATCAACTCTATCTCTAACTATATTTCCCTTAGTTAGGGGAAATCCATCAATCATTCCGTTATATACATTACCATTATCATCAATAACAACATCTAATACTGGTATTTGAATATCTTCATTCAAGAAATCATTAAACTTTCTAACATTCATAAATTATATATTAAAATCGCAACTTATTATAGTTGTTTTACTATAAATAAAAAATAAGAATTTAAATGGCATTATCTTATATTGGTGGAAAAAGTAAAATCGGAACCTGGATTAGAGAATATATTCCTGGTGATATAGAAACATATGTAGAACCATTCTCTGGAATGTTTTGGGTATTTTTTAAAATGGAAATGAGGAAATATCCTAATCTTAAAAAAGTAGTATATAATGACTTCAATCCATTAAATGTTAACCTATTCAATTGCATTAGAAATCACGATGAATTTTCTAAAATAATTAATGATTATAAATCACAAGATAAATCATTATTTGAAAAGTTTCAAAGTGAAATATTCGCAACTGACTTCACAGTAGATCTTACAACACCAGATTATCACACAGCCTCTAAATACGCTTATGTGTTGAGTCAAGTTTGGTCCGGTACTAATCCTGAGAAATCTAAATTTATAGACTTAAAGGGTAAGTATAAGTCAAAGTTTGATTCGTTTAAGGGTAAATTAGAAGACTCTAAATGGAAATCATATTTTGATAAAATTGATTTTTGTGAAAACATGGATTTTCAAAATGTGATTGAAAAATATGACTCACCAAGTACTTACTTTTATTTTGATCCTCCTTATTATTCTACTGAAAACTATTATGCAAATCATGATTTTGGTTTAGATACTCACGAGAGATTGGCAATATCTTTAAAATCAGCTAAAGGCAAGTTTTCACTTAGTTACTATGATTTTCCTCAGTTATCTGTTTGGTTTCCAAAAGATCAATACCGTTGGGAGAGTAAACAGTTCTATAAAGCTGCTATGGCTAAATCTGGTAAATCACAGACCAAAGGTACAGAACTATTGATAATGAATTATTAATGGAAGAAGTTAGAGATATAGTTAAACAGATTAAGGAAGCCAAAAGTAGAGTAAGATGGACTTCTAAAACTATTAAAGCTGAGACTAGAAAGTTAAAATGTGAATGGACTAGAGATATGTCGTATGATTTATCTCAATACTCTGGAATCGATTCTTCGATTGAAGAAGAACTTATTAATACTCTATTAAAAGAATTAGGAAAATGATAGAAACCCCATTTAATTATACTGGCTCAAAGTTTAAGTTACTTGAACAACTACTACCAGAATTTGATTATACAAAACCTTATTTTGTTGATCTTTTTACTGGTGGTGGTTCTATTTATACTAATGTAGTAGATAAATATGAAAAAATGATTGCCAATGATGTCATTAAAGACTTAATTGGTATCCATCAATCTCTTTTAAATTCAGATGATATAATTACTGAGACTAAAGGATTATGTCCTGGTAAAAAGAATCAAGAAGCATTTGTGAAACTTCGAGAAGATTACAACCTGAATCCAACTCCTGCTAAACTTTGGGCACTGATGTTATCATCAACTAACAATATGATGAGATTTAATCAGAGTTTCAAATATAATCAGACATACGGTGATAGAGGTTGGAATCCAAATACTGATAAAAAAGTAGAAACATTTACAAATCATATTCGTCAGTATTCTGATAAGATTCGATTTAAGTCACTACCATTTAATGAGGTTGAAATATCTTCCGATAAGATTATGTTTTATGCAGACCCTCCTTATGGTCGCGTTAAAAATGAAAATGGAACGATTGGACGAAAGCAAATATCAGAAGCGGGGTATAACGCCTTTTGGAAGGAAGATGATGATATAAAGCTCTATAACTACTTAAAATCGATTGATGAAAAGGGTTCATCATTTATGGTTTCGGGTGTCCTTTATCATGATGGAAAAACTTGTTGGATGTTAGATAAGTTAATCAGTGATGGTTATAGATATCGGGAATTACAATTTGACTATAATAAGGTTTCAAGAAAAGGTGATAAAGTAACCACAGAGGTTATTATTATGAATTATTAGTATTTAGTCCAATTTTTTATGTAGAATACACCACCAATCTTTTTTACAAGATTAACAAGTGATTGAAATGATATAAATTCTTCATATAACTTTACCTTCTTCATTAATTAAGATAATATTTTCATTACAACTTTCTCCACAAAGTCTTGCATGTCTTTTGGATCAATTGTATCTAAACTGTCTTTTACCGAGTGACAATTATAAAGAATAGAAAAATCAAGTGGTGTTCCATCGTGTGATAAAACTTCCGGTGTCTTTCTTAAAAATGATTTAATAAAACCCTCTTCCCTCTCAAGTGGTGGTAGTGGATTTATTACAGTAGATATTATACCATTATTGTTAAATATAACAGAATCATTAAATGGTGTCTGAACAACTGGGCAATTAAATAAACCTTGTATATGTTGATTTAAATTATTTTCATAGTTTCCAATGAAGAAGTGAGTTCCACCCCTTCCAGTTAATTCAAAGTTTAAAATCCAATCACAATTGCCATATTCACCAGCATTTATTTTATCTGATGCTCTTTGTGAACCTTTGCCACCAATCTCTTCACCATCTAATAGAATAATAGTTGTTGATGGTGAATTTATCTTAGTCATAATAGCATTGATAACAGATGCTGAGTTATCATTAGCATTATCGGAATCTGGATTAACTATATCGTGATGTGCTGTAACAAACTTACCAGAGTTACCTGGTAGTATAATATTGTAAAATTTATTAATGTCTGAACCCCATTCATCAATAATGTATTCAATATTATTAGATTCTAATAGTTTCACTAGCCATTGAACGCGGGGTGTTTGTTCAAGACCGTTTTTATAAGCGAGACCAGTGTTTTTAATTTTACAAAATTCAGAGACTTTTGAATACATAGATTATATATTATTCTGAATTAGCGGAAGACTCTTTCTTTTTATCGTATTGATATTTTCTCCAACGTTCTAAGTCGGTTTCCATAAGCTTTCTAAGTCTTTTAGACATTGTGAAAGAGTTCTCTTCACAGAACTTTTTATACTCTTCAATAAGAACCTCTGGGATTCTAAGACTCATCATTTTATCTTTTGCCATATTAGTAAATTATATACATGTATATATTTGTATTACACTGAAGTTTGCAAAAACTACTTCTATATTTTTTCATATCATGAGTATATGAAAAACACGATAGTTATTAATTTATTTGGTGGTCCAGGTGTGGGTAAATCAACACTTTGCGCATCAATATTCGCAAAACTTAAAGTGATGGGAATAGATTGTGAGATGGCTACTGAATATGCTAAAGATATGGTTTGGGAAGAGAGCTACAAAAAATTAGAAAATCAGATTTATATTTTCGGAAAACAACACGCAAGAGTTCATAGACTTTTAGGTAAAGTTGATGTAGTAATTACGGACTCACCTCTTTTAAATTCAATTGTGTATGATAAAACCGATAATACTGCATTGAGAAAATTAGTTATATCAGAGTTTTGGAAATTAAATACTTTAAATTTTTACATATCTCGTAAATTAGAGTATGAAGAAAATGGACGAGTTGAGACATTAGAACAAGCAATTGGTGTTGATAATACCTATTTAAAACTAATTAAAGATAATGATATTGAATATACCGAGATTAATCCGGGTGATGTTGATAGTATTATAGAAAAAATATGGAATTTACTTTACAATAAATGAATAATCGAACATATCCCAAACACATTTACACAAGAGAGGTGAATAGAATTAATATTGCTAAATTACATTGTCCTAAATGTTTTTCTATGAATGTTTATGCGGATTTAAATGATGATTGTAGTTGTGAAAATTGCTATTCTAAATTTGAATTTAAGAAATTACTAACACATATTCAAGTTAGGGATAAAAAAATAGACTCAATACTATCGTGAAGTTGAATGTTCAAGAAATAAATCACAACTATGTAACTAGAATGGTGATATTCGCAATCTTCACCTTTAAAAATTATAGAAAAGAGGAGGGAGCCTATTATCAAATGATTAATAATTTTCTTAGAAGAAAAGTTGGATATCAAATCGATTTAAAAATTGAGGTAGGTCCTAAAATGTCATTACAAGATCAAAGAGAGTTGGTAATAGATAGTCTAATTAATGATGATGAGCTAAGTTTTATGAATCTGGTCACTGTTGAATTTAAAACAGGATTTAAGTCAGTTAATTTGCAAATTGATCTAAATGAAGAGGATAAATACGAAGAATATTTATATGCTTAATATATAAGAAAAAATATAAAATTTATGGAAATAAATTTAAATACACCTAAGATTATAGTTATTCAACAAGAAAAAACAAAAACAATTGATAAAATAACTGTTCAAAGAATAGTGGATCTTCCAGAACAAAAATTAGTTAGAGTTTTCATTAAAGAGGAAAATAATCCCATAACACTTTGGGAGGGTGAACAATATGATTCTGTCGGTCAATGGACAGATGATGATGTTTTAAATAGATTAAATGAGATTTATAATCAGTAATATGAACTTTTATTCTATTTGAGTATAAAATTATAAAATAATACTTTTTAATGCATTCAATTTTTCATATAGAAGGTGGTATAGGTAAAAATATTTTAGCAACTTCGGTTGTTTCATCTTTGAAATCCTCAGATCCAGAAAGAAAAATTATTATAGTAACAGCTTGGCCACAAGTGTGGTTTAACAATCCTGATATTGATCAAGTCTATCAATTTGCCTCAATATCTAATTTCTATAAAAATTTTATAAAAGAAAAAGATGTTAAAATCTATAGAATGGAACCGTACCATACAGAAGATTATATACTAAAAAAGAAGCATCTAATTAATATATGGTGTGATTTAGTTGATGTTAGTTGGAATGGCAATACACCAAGATTATTCTTTTCACCGCTTGAGATAGAATATCTTAAGCTAAAAATGTTAAATGAGGTTAATAAACCAATACTTCTATTACATACGAATGGTGGTCCCAACTCCCAAAGACCATATTCTTGGTATCGTGACCTACCATATAAAAATGGACAGGAAATAGTTGAGCATTATAAAAATGACTATCATATTTATCAGATAGGATATGAAGGACAAGATATAATACAAGGGTGTCATCGATTAACATTAGATACAAGAGAAATACTTGGTAGTGTTATGATATCTAGAAAAAGATTGCTAATTGACTCTTTTTCACAACATGCGTCTGCAGCACTTGGAATTAGATCAGCAGTTTGTTGGATAGGAAACAGTCCTAATGTTTTAGGATATGCATCTAACATCAACATTTTTCCAAATGTTGAGCCTGTTCTAGATACATATCATTCTTCTTACATAGAGGACTTTGATATTGGTGGAAATCCAATACAATTTCCATATGATAGATTAAAACTATTTGATACAGACGAAATAATTAAAGCAATTGATTCATTATGAGAAAATTTCATTTTATAGGTGGGTTACCAAGAAGTGGTAGCACATTACTTACAAATATATTACTTCAAAATCCAAGATTTCAAACAACAGCAACTTCTTCTATGTTGGACCTGTTACTACAAGTTAGAGATAATTGGAATAAATTAGAAGGACATACAACATATCCAGATGGTCAAAATAAATGGAATGTTATAAAAGGTATATTGCATAATTACCATAATACAGACAAGCCTGTTATTTTTGATAAAAATAGAGGATGGTCATCACACGTTGAATTTATAGAAAAAGTAACAGGTGAGAAAGCAAAAATAATAGCATGTGTTCGTAATTTAGAAGACATCTGTACCAGCTTTGAAAAATTATTTAGAAAAAATAGAGCAGATGGTGAAATACACGGTGAGTTTTCAAATACACAAATGAAAACACTAGATGGTAGAATATCTATATGGACAGCAGATGAAGGTGTATTAGGTAGACCTTATGTTTCTCTTTTAGATACAATACAAAGAGGATATGGTGATAGAATTTTATTTTTTCCATATGAAGAATGGACAACTAATCCACAATTTTGGTTTAATCAGTTATATAATTTTATAGGTGAACAATATTTTCAACATGATTTTAATAATATAGAACAAACAATTAGAGAGAATGATGCTGGATACGGTTGGGGTCTGGATTTACATGAGATTAAAACTGGTAAATTAATTCCGGCTAATTCAGATGCAATTAACACATTAGGAAAAGCCTGGTATGATAAATTACATAATACTGAATTCTGGAAAAATCAACAAAATCAGTAATCATCAACCTCCTTCCCATGAGAACAGGACGCTCAGGATTCAAGAAGGGTTTGATTCCCCTTGATTAATTGATGTATATAATAAAAAAACCGACTTAAAGTCGGTTTTTTTATTATCTTCCTAATTTACCCCATTTATACCAAGCTCTTTCGTGTAAAAAATAAAGCACCATTTTAGTTATTACTTCAGTACCACCTATTGCTAATCCAATTTTAAGACTGCCTGTAATTATCCAACTAAGTATCATTGTATCAATAGTTCCAACAATTCTCCAGGTTATTGTTTTCGCTAAATGTCTAGCAACTACATTATCCTTTTTAAAATTAATATAAGCAGTATTATTTTGAATTGTTAACTCACCTCGGCAAGTCACATGCCACTTATCACCAATTCCTTCTATATAGTCTTTAGTTGTATAGGTTTGTGAGTTGATAACAATATTAGCGACTAATATTTCTCGACCATCACAGATAAGTCTCCATCTATTTGAGTCATCTGTTGATTGTGTGTTATATCTTATTTGATATATTTTTTCTTCAGATTTCATTTGATATCATTAAATTTTTGACAACATCTTCCTGTATAGACTCGTCTACCATACTTCTCCAAGAATTATCACCATTCTTAATTGATTCTCTAATTTTAGTAGCTGATATAAATCCAATATTGTCAGGCGGTGTGAACTCATTAATTTCATATCCAACTCCTCTACCATAATTAACAGACTCAATATCTGGTATAATTACTACTTTAACATCATCGCCTTTAGATTGATGATATTTCTCAATCATTTGCACAGTTTGATCTGTTGTGAATGGATTTTTCTCATCTGGTTCGATATCACGAACCATAATTAATGCTGGTATGCCTTGATCTAATTTTTGTTGAATTAATTCAATATGACCAAAGTGATAAGGTTGGTATCTACCTATGAAGATAGCATATTTCTTATCTGGATTTTTGGTGGGTTCTCCACCGTGATTTACTTTATTCCACATATTTTATTTTTTATTTTTTACCAAATTAACTAGAAAAGTAACATTTATGTCAAAATCTTCTCTTGTATTATTTTTAAGAACTATCGCATTACTTGGCATTTCAAATGGTGATGATATTCCGGTAAAGTCTTTAATTTCACCAGCTCTTGCCTTCTTATACAATCCTTTCGGATCTCTCATTTCACAAGTCTCAAGATCAGCGTCAATAAAGACTTCAATAAATTCATCACCAATAATTTCTCTAGCTTGTATTCGATTCTTTTCAAAAGGTGAGATAAATGAACATATAACAATAAGTCCAGCATCATTCATTAATTTACAAACTTCAGCAACTCTTCTAATGTTTTCAATACGATCTTCTTCTGAGAATCCTAATCCTTTATTAAGACCTAAACGTGTGTTATCACCATCAAGAATATAGGTGTGATAACCTAATTCATTTAAAAAGGATTCAAGTTGATTAGCAATTGTAGATTTTCCGGAACCTGAAAGACCTGACATCCATATGGTAATAGCCTTTTGGTTTTTAATTTTTTCTCTATCGGATTTAGAGATTTTAAATTCGTGAGCAGTTATATTCATATAACTTTTATTAAAAATAAAAATAATGTTTAATTATCCAACACAAGTTACTAAACCATTTACTATGCATATAAATGATGGATTTGAGAGTGTGCCTGTCCAACCACAACAACTAGTACTACCAGTCATTCCGATTATTTTACAAGTTGCAAATAAATTTTGAACCGTAATCGAGTAATTATAAATAGTGTTGCCATATGATTCTACACCAGTATCTAATGAAGATCCTCCTAAAATTACCTGAGACCGTACATAAGTTCCTGAAGGCAACGGGGCACCAGTAATCCATCCATAAGTTTTTATTCGATTAGAGACACCAGATATAATTCCTGAGTTTTTTACTTTAACTGGACAATTATAATTGGTAGGCGCATAATATGTACTAGAAGTGTTAAAAAAACACGAACCATATGATGATAACATAAAGGAATTGATTACACTGTTACAACTTTGATATCCTAATGGTGCATAACACCCTTGAGCATATATATTTGAATTTCTTGATGAAATAATTAATGATTCACAAGTGTTCACCAACTTAGTATTTGATCCACTTATTATAGCACCACCAGAATTTGCAGACGCTATATTATAATTACCTGATATTATAAAACTATTATGAATACCATATCTATTTTCAGATCTACCATATCCTCTACCATTTGTATAATTACAATCAGATGTCTTTCCTGAGTAATTCTTATATCCACCTATTGTGGTAGACATAGAAACGGCGCAGTTACAATTACCAGCTATTGATAAAAAGTTGGTTACTGCATTTTTACTACTAATACTAACTTTTAGAGATTGATTTTCAATAGGATATATGTATATACTTGACTGTGTTTTAGCTATAGGTTCTTTAGATGAAATTATTAGTCCATAAGCAGTTGAACATATACCATAAGTTGAGCTCAAACTACTAATTATATTATTACCTTTAGCATCAAGTGGTAAATAAGAATTGCAAGTTGATAAAATGATATTATTCTCATTATTACCACTAAAATTAGAATTTTTGGACGAAATAACTGTATTTCTATCACCACTATACATTGTAATATAATTTGAAGATATTACACTACTTCTACTAGAATATGACAAAACATAACAAGATGATATGAAAGACGTACCACCGTTGGAATTATAACTTCTTATTTTTTCAGATGATACCAAAGTAGAATTACAAGAACTATATACTTTATTGTCTTTACCTGATAATATCAAATTATTTGGCATAATACCACCAGATGAATTTCTTACTAAGGACCCTTTAGATCCTAAAACTGAATTATTACAAATCGTTCCATTTCCACCACTAACTATAATATTAGTTGATGTTGATGATGCTATTGCATTTCTAACCATATTGTATCCACATATATAAGATCCTCTACTACTAAGTATCGTATTATTTCTCGCCGGAATTACAGAACCACTCGTCAAGTTGTAATTTATACGTGCATTAAATGATGATAATATTGTTGAGTTTACAGATGGTCCTAAATCTACGGTTGAGGATATGATAGTTGGTGAGGATGAATACCTAAATTTCTGATCCATTATAGATGATATAAGAGTTGAAAAGCAATTTTGACAAAATCCACCAGTGGTATTAGTGACTGAGTTTATAAATGTATTGGTTTTAGAATTATTGCTGATTATACTACTATTTATAACTACTGATCCATCTTTTGATACAGAAGATGCTGTTAATGATGTGCTACCTACACAACCAATTAAAAATGAATATTTGACATTACTATTTATAGAACTACTAACTACTGTTCCAATAGGTGATACTTGTTGAACACCATATATTCCACGTTGTTCATTAACAGCACTACTTATTTTAAATGTTGAATATGTGATTCCTGGACTGGCAGTTCCTGTTCCGATTACAATATAATTACTAGGTATAGAGACATTATTTGCTATACCTGCAAGACTATTTATTGTGATATCAGTTGAACTAAAAGTAATAGTAATTGGAAAAGTGGCTTCTAAATTCCTAAAAGTTAACTTACCAGTATTTTTACCAGTTCCAGGTTGTTTAAATATATTCGCCATGTTTTATATATTATGTAAGTGTTACTAATCCCTTTCTTATTTTTATGCCACCGGCTGGTACTGTATTTATACATATTCTACCTTGTCTTCCAAAATTACCATTTACCGATGTGCCGTTAAGTACTAAACATTGAAACATAGCAGTATTGCTATAAGGATTGGCCAATGATTCACCACCAATTATTACTGAAGCATAACCACCATTTATACAATTATATGCCCCACCAATGATTGTAGAACGAGTTGAAGTATTGTAAATTTTATTACACAATCCACCAAATATAGAGTTTAATGTTCCATCACATATACAAGAATTGCAAGACGATGTAATTGTTGAATAATAAGAACTTACTTGTACTGACATATAAGTTCCTATAATTGTATTATACTGACTGCATATTTCTGAATCTTGACTTCCGATTATAACCGATGCCCTATTGTATATCTTTGAACTATTAGATGATAAAATCGCCGAATATCCTCTTGAACCAGTATTAATTAGATTATCACTACCAGATATAATTGATGTATATACACTAGTACAAATAATGTTTGATCCCGAAATAATACTATTGAAACAACCATACTTACTAGTATCTTTACCATATATTCTGGCTTTATTTCCTGATATAATTGACGCACCAATACTGCATGTGATTCTTGGATCAGTTCCAGATATAGCGGAAGAATATGAAGCATCAGAAGTACATCCAATTTTATTTGATATTGATGATATACCGACACTACCACAGATATAAAATTCACAAGATGATATGATAGTAGAGTTATTAACATCTTTTAAAAAATTATCTTCTCTCTGTTCAATAACCGATCCTTTAGATCCAATTATAGTATTTCTTTGTGTATCTATATTTGAGTTTTGACCAAATACCGATACTGATTGTATTACACTATTACAACTTGAAAGAATAGACGAATTTTTCAATTCATTATAATATCCTGTATATTTATAATATTGATTACTATGTATAGTAGACCCTTTACTTGATAAAACACTTGAATATTTTGAGTTTATAACTGAACTTTGATAACTTGATAAAACACTTGAATATTTAGGAGAATCTGATGAGTCATAAAACCCATAAACACCACCAAAAATATTAGAAAGTTTGGATGTCAGAATTAATGAATTATATGTAGGATCTTTTCCATACTGTGTGTATATTGATGAACAACAAGAAGCAATTATAGAAGATCCAACTATATTAGCACTACCTAAAAGTGGCGTAATACAAGTATTGTAATAACTACCTATTATTGTACTATATTGTGCATTTCTAATTCGTGCGTTTCCACAAGAGGATATTATTGATGAATACGAGCTACTATATATGCAAGAAGTATGTGAATTTAGTAGTGTACTTTTAGTTGTACTTGTTGAAGAAGAAAGTATAGAATTTATAATAGAACTACAATTACTACTTTGATCAATAGTATTAATAAGACCACCTATTATTGTGTTTTTATTAGAGTTTGATATTGTAGAATTGCAACACCCACTTATTATTACATTACAATTGGAGGTGGTGTCGTTACAATGTTTTGCTCCAGATAATATTAAGTTTGTTCCATAAATTCCTGTTGGTGATGAAAGTCCAATTGGACTAAAAAAATCCGATCCTACAATCGCTTTTATACCATTAGTTGTAATTCCACAAAAATAATTTGATGTTATATTATTATTTAATGTGGTGCCGTAAGCAATTTGACAAGTCTGTATTGCTGATACACCGGATGCGGTTGTTGAAATAACAATAGAGTTTGTTCCCTCAGTAATAGATAATCCATTACTTCCGGTTTGTCCAATCGTTCTGAATGATAATTTTCCGGTATTTTTACCGGTACCCATTCCGTAAAAAACACAAAAAGGACCAGATAATAAAACTATATTTTCAAATATTTGAAATAAAATATCCATCGTTGTATATATAAATTATATACTAGTTAGTAGTGATTGATGTAATTATACCATTTCTTACAGAAATTGATAGAACTATTTTACCAGAAGTTATACTACAGTAAGCTAACCCATCTACCTTTGTTCCAGCTAGTGTAGAAACATCTCCAAATATTCTAACTAAATTAACTTTAGTTGTATTTAAAACACCATTTAAAGATCCGGTGGCACCAATTATAGCTGACCTTCTTGAGTCTATTATACATGCATTTACTGATCCTATTATAGCATTATTATCATTTCCATGAATAACAGAATTATTAGATCCTATTATTACTGATGAATTAGAACAACAAATTAAATTATCACAGGATCCTAAAATTCCGGATAATCTACCATTAAAAATAGTATTCTCATTTCCATTTATAAAGTTTCCACTAAAATTATCTGTTGTCGGTGATGTTCCAGATTGTGTAATTGTATTTAAACAAGTCCCGAGAATTGAATTATTAATAAATCCTTGTGTTAATCCTTTGTTTGATAATATTGAATTACATTCTAGTCCAATTATTAAATTATTTGAAATTGAAGAAGTTGATGATATTACTATACAATTACAATTTCCAAAAATAACAGAGTTATTATTACTTACTGATGATGTGCCTATTGTTACCGAGAATGTTTTCCCAATTGATTTATTAGATCTGCCTGAAATAAATGAATGACAACTCGCACATATATCATTAGAACTTCCATTTATTGTTGAACCAATAGAGTCTTTTATTATATTTGAAAATCCACCTAATACACTGGAATAACAAGAATTAAAAACACATGAATTATTAATAGATCCTAAAATTGATGAGTATTTACTATTAGAAATATAATCTAAAGCTGATGATATTATAACTGAAGTTTGGCTATTACATATTACAGGTTCGGATCCATTTAAAATCGATGAGAATTTACTATTGCATATATCAGAATCACTTCCAAGTATAGATGAGTAACAAGAGTTTAATGCGCAATTTGAATCTCCTGTTAGAAAAACGCCAATGCTTGATGTAGGTCCATAACCAAATATACAACTATTGTTAGTCGATACTATACTATTAATTGCACCCAAAGCAGGCAATTTTGAATTATTTGATGAAATCAATGATGAATAGTCACTATATCCACCAGGTGTGAAGTCTTTTGATGAAATTATTGAGACATTTGCAGCACCTGAATATAATTGGTATTTAGCATATGAACCGATTATTGTTTGTCTATCAGTACTGTTGACCCAAATGTTGGAGTTAATAATAGTATGGTTTCCAGTTCCAGATGCTCCATTATCTATAGTGGTACCGGTACCACCAATTATTATATTATAACTTGATTGTTGAATGCATGACCCAGATGCTCCTATAATTACATTACGGCAATTAAAACCTGATGTACAACTTTTAAAAGATGTTGATATTATAGCATCACTAAAAGTGGATCTATTACAAAAACCACCCATTATAACTGATCTGGAATTGGGACCTCCGAAAATTGTATTACAACACCCACCTATTAAAAATCCACTCTTATCAGAGGTACAATCATATATGGATATAGATGCGGGTGATTCATAGCTTAACATTTTAGCACCAATTATTCCCCCATTGCAAACCGAAACAATAGTAGAACCAGTTATACCTGTTCCTGTCCCAATTGCGACTCTTTTTGATATGACACCTAGTTGTATTTGCGAGTTATTATCACTTATTGATAGTGATGAAGTTCCTGATGTTATAGATATTCCAGTTCCTGCTATAATACTTTTAAATGATAATTTACCAGTATTAGAACCAGTGCCCGGTTGTGTGAAAATAGAGTACCCGGCTAATAATAATGGAAATGATTCAAAAATATTGTTAATTAAATCAAATAAAATCATAAGTTTAGACCTCCTGCTCCACCTAATTTAATCCACATATTTTGACCGTTAGATTGTAGCATATAATAATCATATGGGTAATCTAGTGTAATGTTTCCGGTCCATCCTTCAATATTATCACCTGCATTAGGTCTGACGTTTACTATACTTGATGTCGAAGAGTCTACTTTTTTTATTACATATACTCTATGTCTAGCACTAGTTGCAGATGGTAGAGATACTGTTGCACCACCATTTGGTGTATATACTAATAGTGTGAAATTATTTTCGGTGAGTGTGTAGGTGGCACTTGATGTTGTCGCTAAATCAAGAGATAGTGATCCAAATACGTGTAAGTCTGAACTTGCGGTAGAACCAGTTCCACCAATTCCTACTCTACTACCATTATTGTAGATATTAGTATTGGACCAAGTCCAAGAACCGTTAAAGTAATAAGGAACTGATCCAGTCACACCAGGTTGCACACTAGCAGTACTTGAAGACAATAATTCATTAAATTCTCTATAATTAACTCTTCTACAATTGGATAAAGATTGGTCCCATACTAAAATTTTAGATTGTGAGCTACCTACTGGTAGTGGCATGCTATAATTGATTTCTAATCTATTAACCAATGCTGTACAAGAGTTTGCTAAATATAAAGAGCTTCCTCCAACTATAACGGAATCATTACCTGATTTAATTGTATTTCCACATCCACCAATTATACTTGCTCTTACTGATGAGCCTATATAGTTTTTATAACCTGCAATTATTGATGATGAGATTGAGTTCCTAACACAGTTGCAACATCCAGTAACAACTGATGATCTACTTGATTGTAGAGTTACCGTATTTTTAGACCCTCCTATAATTGAGCTTCTACAAGATAAAATATCAATGAGGTTACTGGAACCACCAATTATTGATGACTCACAACTACCATATCCATTTCTATTGGAATATCCACCAATAATTATTGAATCTTTTGATTGACAAGTTATAGAGTTTGAGAGACCTGCTATAATAGCACTCCTTGTGTTAATATAAGTGCTTGTACCAATAAGTGAGTTACATTCACCCCCGATAACAATACTATTGTCTGACCAACTGTGACTATGAGAAGGACCAATTAATAGTAGGTTATAAGATTGTGTTCCACTGCTACTTGTAAAAGTTTCAACATATTTAAAATTTTTACCAATTATTAATGATTTATTATATGTGTCTGAAAAAGTACTAGTTATTTTACTAACATCGCTTTGTGTATTTCCTAATATTAGGACATTATTTAACTTACCACCTTGTGAAAATGTTGCATTATCATAATAAAGGAAAGTATCTGATGATGTTATTCCAGTTCCAGTTCCAAAAGGTACTTCATATTTATCAATTGCTACATTACCAGATCCTCCACCAAGTGAAGTACTACTAGTCCAACCAACATATTTATCATCTCTCCATACTAATACTTTAGTTGCTGATGATTCTGATGCAGTTGCTATTTTAAGTTTTGGAACATAGACAGTTGAAGATTCACTACTCAAGGTTAAACCAACACCTCCTATAATACTAGACCAGCATGAATTTGTTATAGAGTTACTAAGACCAGCTACTATGGAAGAATTGTTAGCATTATTTAAAGAATTTAAAGTTCCACCAAGAATACTACTCGATAAAGAATTACAAACTCTATTTGGAAAATTGTAAACTTGCCATGAAGTAGGTGTTAATTCTTTTATATACGAGAAACCACCACTTAGAAAGTTATTTTTACCACCACTTATTATATTACCACCTGTTAAACCGTACAAAGCCACAACGGTTACTCCGGATGGTGCTCCCCAAAAACCACTACCACCTGCAATAACAGAACCTGATGAACAAGACATTGTAGCTGAAGCACCACCTATTATAACAGATAGTGGACTACAACACATTGAGTTATGACAACCACCTATAATTGATGAAAAATAACTTTTACACTCTGTAAAATTATCCTTACCACCTATAATTGATGAGTTTATACTACAGTTATCGATTGTATTGCACTCACCACCAATAATTGCAGATTTAGAAACATTGGATCCAAAAATACTACCTGTGGCCGCCATCAAGTTCAACGTTGAATTATTCCAAGTAAATATATCGGAAGATGTTATTCCGGCTCCGGTGCCAAATGCAACCTCTCTTATATCAATTGAAGATGCTCCTGTAAAGTCAAATATTTTAGGTTGATGTGCCATAATTTAAAAAAAAATAGGGATGGCTCTGAACGAACGGCTTCCTCGTAAGGAAGTATCTGAACGAACGGCTTCCTCGTAAGGAAGTATCTGAACACACGCCATCCCTTTTATTTTCATATTTTAGTATATATATTAATTTAAGATACGCATAAAATAAAATTTTTATTTTATTAAGGTAAGTTACTTATCCAACTACACTTTAACCAGCTGAAATAACCAGATGTATAGTAATTATTAAATATACTATTAAGACCTCCCATTAAAGATGGATTACAAACAGGTACTCCTTGTATTGCACTCTGAACATAGTCATTTGGGAATGGGAAGTAGTAATTAGTCACCTTCAATATAGGTGTTAATGGACCAGATATAACTTGACCATAGTATCCACCACCTGGTTTTGGATTAACATTAGGAACCCATTGTATATATCTGAATGCAAAATAAAATGGTGTAAGAACTGAACTATATCCAAATCTATTTCTCAATCCTGTAGATTTATTTTTACCAGCCGTATTTTTAGCAAAAATAGGATGTATTGTATATAATGATTGCGGATTACCATTAATATCTGTGTACCAAATATTGCCGTATGTGAATCTACCATTTAAATACTCCCATACATTAGTTTGACTGGCCGTGTACCCAGTAACCTCATAGTGATTTGGTCTATTAACACCAACTAATACAGATGTACCTGGTCTTTTATAGTGACTACCACCTCTTGTCCAAGTTCCAGAACCTGATGGTCCTACAAATGGAAGTTGGTCATCTTGTCCATAATTAGCTATGTGTTTACTAGGTATTACATAAGAACCAGCTTTCTTTCTTTTTGGTTTACCCGCACCTTTACTTCTAGTTTTTCTTTTATAATATACCATTTCAACAAACACTCTCTTTCCATCAGAGAAATGATCTTCAGTTAAATCCATATTAGTAATAATTGGCGAGTTGAAGATCTTAGATTGTGTAGCAAATCCAGTATTATTAACAACATCATATACAACAAGACTTTGAGTACCTCTTAATGAAACCTTAGGAACAGGTAGAGGAACGTAAGAATTCGCATTAGTAGTAATATTATTAAATTGACTACTAGATCCCAAAATTTGAGGACGACCAGAAACATAAGCTGTTGGTCCTTGTGGTTTTGGTGAATATGGTCCAGGATTATCAACAATATATGGAATATGTATTGTCATTTCACCACCAGTTAGGTATGTATCATCAAGACTTAAACTAGGCATAGCCGGTTCAGTCAACTTGATTACACTAATTGGTGAATCTGAAACTTGTGAATACCCTTGATACATTGGTAACTGTGATAAGTTTCTCTTAGGGAAGAATAACTCATCAGAGTTTGATATTTGGAATGTAGATGCGTTTGGATATAAATCTAATAAGTTACCACCAGTTCCATCGGCAGTTGCTGTTCTCAAACCTACACTAAATGTTCCAGTATATGATGAGAATGTCAATGAATCATTTATAGTGATAAATGCCTCCTGTGCCATTATAATAGAACCCGCTGGGAATATACCATTAAATGGATCAGTTAATCCTTGTACATTAATACCTAATAAGTTATTGATATCACTTGTAAATACAGAAGCAGTAAAAGCATCTACATCCACAAAACCACCGGAACCATTTGGTTTATACATGCTTTTATCTAATTTAATAGACCATCCGTGTTTTTCAAGACCAGTATCACCTTCACTATCTTGTAATGAAACAGTATCATAAGGATTAGATGTTAATAATGGATTTACGTTTATCGCACTCCATCCGCCATTCCATCCAGAGTTGGCAGGACCCGTTATTGAATAGAAAGATACACCCCCAGCCGCTGAGTATCCAGTAGTTGAGTCTGTCGAGACACCAGGTATTGAATCTATCTCAGATTGTGAGAAGGTTGCTCCTTTCCAAGCTGCTAATAAGTGCATTTTAAGAAGTGCTGAGAAGTTTGTTAAAATATCAGATTCATTATAACCTTGGGTAGTAGCGGCTCTTCCAACTGGATACATTACACCCTTAAATGAATTAAATCTATATGCCGGATTACCAGTTATAGCACTATAAGTTCCAACAAATGTTTGGAAGTCTCTTATATATCCAGTCTTTGGTTGTGAGTCCCCCCCTAGTCCTGGCCAACTCGTTAATATAGTATCAGGTGGTACACCATCAGTAGTAGAGTGATACCTCAAAGCAGATTCATCAAAGAATGTAATTAAAACTAAATCACTTGGTGGTGTCCATCCAGTAAATACATCATCTATTCTTTGACCAGCATTTGGACCAAATGATGTAATAGATATTCCTCCTGATCCATTAGCATCTACTCTATAAGTTTGACCAAAACCAGCGGATTGTCTAATATCTAAACTTCCATTTTTTATTAACTCCGGAATAGCTAGCCATGCTTCATTATTACTACCACCTAATGTTGCTAATGATGGAGTAAGACCACTAGCGTGGGAAGGTACAACATACATTGATCCTGTTCTTCCACTTGCTGAATAGTCTGTAAACCATGCTTGTAATCCTGCCCAAGCATTGTTCATTACTGTACTACTCATTGATGTATCATCAAATACCGCCCAAATCTCAGGAGTTGGTTCAGATGCTGGGAGTGGGAATTTAGCTCTTAAAATTCTCTTATGTGAATAAAAGTCATGTCCAAAAGAAGCTGATCCAACTGTTGCATCTGCAAAAGGTTGTTCTAAGTTATATTTTTCAACAACATATTGACCATTTGTACTATCCCAGTTAAATTCTAATGTTTGTGGTGGGATATTACCAGTATTATATCTAACTAATAGATTATTACTACTATCAACTACACTCCAAGTTGCATTAATACCAACTAAGAAGTTATCTTGTAAGATAAACTTAAAGTTTTTATAATCAGAACCAGATGGATCTAATGTAACTGTGATATCATTTGGTGTATCAAATGCTGATGTGTTATAGAATTTAATTGTAGGTCCTGTAGCACCTCCAGCACTTAGTGTATAATCAGATTGTTGATCATTCTGCCAATGTATCTTAGTTGTATTTCCTGTATTTAATATAGGTGCAATATTTGGACCTGTAATTTGTGAAATGCCATTTAGACTATTAACAGATGCTTCATCAACTATATAAGGAACTGTACATTTTAAATAGGTTCCCGATGGAAGAGTTCCTGTGGTTTTAATACAGATCATCATCGGTTGAGCCAATTTAATTATACCTATTTGAGAATTGGTATAATAAATGCTACCAGTTGCGAAGTCTAAAATAGACTTAGGTGGCATTATTATTTCATAACTTGAGCTAATTCCAAAATTAGAAAGTGGTTGATCAAATATGCTAATAGCTGATCCCAAAGATCCATTAGTAGTAGGTTCACAAAGACCATATGAAATAGTTACACCTGTTGTGGTGGTCTGACCTTCACAACTTATAAATGCTTCATTTATGAACAATATAGAACCAGCTGGGAATACAGTTGAAGATCCGGTTCCAATAGAATTGGAAACTGCTGATGTAAACATTCCAGTTTGTCTCTTAGTCCAAGTGAAGTCTCTACTTGATGCAGTTGATCCATTATATGGACTATTTAAATCTGTTGCAAATGGTTCAGCCAAATATCTAAACATTTCATATCCACCAAGTCCATCTCTAGAACTATCATTCCAAACAAATTCAATAATCTGTGGTTCAATTCTACCTTCACCCCATTGTAGTACTCTAGCACCGTTATTAAAATTAGGATATGTATTTGTCACAGCATTCCAGCCAGACATAGAAGACATCGGTGCAACAATTGACCAAGTATTTCCTGTTTCAATTCTCTGAAGTTGATCAAATACAAATCTGAAATTTCTATTAATACCAGAAGATGCTGTATTAGGATTAAGAACTATTACTATGTCTCCTTGTGGTGATGAGAATCCATCTTTCATTGGGAATACTATTGTAGAAGATGTCAATCCTGCAACCAAACTATAAGTAAAAGTGCCGCCTGGAGATGTTTGTTGAGATTCCCATAATCTTCTCATTGCATCTGTTGGAGCAGCTGCTGGACCTTGTGCTCCCTGAGGGCCTCTATCAGAATATGATATAGAATATGATTGATCATTTCCAAAAGTTCCACTACCAGATATAAAGCTGGTTCCAATTGTATAATAAGACCCAGCAGATGTTATAGATGTTACTGTATAAATACCGTATGTAGATGACCCAGATGATCCATAAACTTGAATAATATCACCAATTGATATATTACCCAACCAAGTTGCAGCGTTTCCTGTTCCATATGATGTTCCACTATAACCAATTTGAGATGCTGTTGAAACATTCAAACTTGTTACTAAAGAAGGGTTAGTATTATCCGGTGTGAAAAGTCCAGGATTAATAGGAGTTCCATATCCATAAATTAATGAATTAGGACCTGGGTTACCAGTAGCACCTGCTGAACCTGTAGGTCCAGTAAATCCTTGTGGTCCAGTTGATCCAGTAGCACCATCAACACCTGGATCACCATTACTACCAGCATCTCCTTGTGGTCCGGTATCACCTTGCCATCCTTGTGGTCCAGTAAAACCTTGATATCCAGTAGGTCCTGTTAAACCTTGTGGTCCTGTTAAACCTTGGGTACCAGTATTACCTTGTGGACCGGTGAAACCTTGTGGACCTGTAAGACCTTGAGGTCCTGTGAAACCTTGAGTACCAGTATTACCTTGAGGACCAGTATTACCTTGAGGACCAGTTACACCTTGAGGTCCAGTAAATCCTTGTGGTCCTGTAAGACCTTGAGTACCGGTATTACCTTGAGGTCCAGTAAATCCTTGAGGTCCAGTAAATCCTTGTGGGCCTGTAAAACCTTGGGTACCAGTATTACCTTGAGGACCTGTTAAACCTTGAGGACCAGTTTCACCTTGTGATCCTGTAAATCCTTGAGGACCTGTATTACCAGTGACACCAGTAAAGTTGTATATAACTGTTACGTCACCAGTTGGACCTTGAGGACCAGATACACCTTGAGGACCACCTGGATTACCTTGTGGACCAACATCTCCTTGCCAACCTTGTGGTCCGCTAAATCCTTGAGGACCTGTAAGACCTTGAGGACCTGTTAAACCTTGAGTACCAGTATTACCTTGAGGTCCGCTAAATCCTTGAGTACCTGTAAGACCTTGAGGACCTGTGAAACCTTGTGGGCCTGTGAAACCTTGTGTACCAGTATTACCCTGAGGACCTGTAAGACCTTGTGGGCCTGTAAAACCTTGTGGACCAGTTATACCCTGAGGTCCAGTTAGACCTTGAGGTCCAGTTTCACCTTGAGGTCCAGTTAGACCTTGAGGTCCAGTTTCACCTTGACTACCAGTATTACCTTGAGGACCAGTTACGCCAGGAATTACTAATGAGAAGCCAACAGATGATATATCTACTATATTACCACCTGAACCACCTAAGTAAGTTAAGTTTATAAATGATAGAGTATTACCAGACTTAGAAACATTGGTTGTGTTATATGTTGTTGAGTAGAACCAAGTTCTAGATGATGATGTTAGATCAAATATTTTAATATGAATAGTTTGACCATTTCTCATCGCTAAAATAGCATCAAATAATGTATTAGCTCCTTGTAAATCATTGCCGTACTTATCTGTACCATTTAATGAAATTCTACCAATATTATTAAATGTTGTCGCTGCACCACCACCTGAAGCAGCAGCTCCTAAAAATCCACTAGAAGGTGATGTAGTGCCATCTG
>JACCDW011129919.1_pt1 | contig 24338 bp, 29 predicted proteins | sample 7449781 | NCBI WGS metagenome assembly JACCDW01 (sample SAMN15323449, study PRJNA562643) | freshwater metagenome | isolation source: river surface water | place: USA:Blue River Watershed | collected 2017-08-18
CATCACCAGATCCGAGTCTCCGAATACTATGATTCCGGAATTCGCTGCCTTCATGCCTATGTTGAATCCCCACGACTTGTTGAAAGGCATCGCGGTCTTGACGAATATATGCCTGCAGTTGAGGTTTATGTCCTTTAGAGTCGAATGCTTGTCCTGCTCTACCACTATCACTTCCGCGCCGGAGAATCCGTTTGCCCATTCGAGCACTCTCCTTAGGTTGTTCAGCCTTTCTATAGAGTGGCGGTAGCTGATTATGTAGGTGAAATTGTAGGGAAATATCATTTCTTTTATTGTGTTTTTTTTTATTTTATGGCAATCCCGTATCTTTGTTTAGGCATTGAGATATAATATTCGATGAAACAAGTGGGAAGAACGGAGAAGGTCAGCTTTCCTGAAATAGGAGCAGGCCCCTACGTCGCCAAGATAGACACTGGCGCGTATGGAAACGCCATCCACGTAGACGAGGTATTCGTCGAGGACGGAAGGCTGCACTTCTTCATAGAAGGGACGGAAAGGATATTCGAGGAATACGATACCGTCGTCGTGAAGAGCTCTATAGGAAAGAAGCAGAAGAGGTATTCCGTATACATGACAATGAAGATGGGGCACAGGACCTACAAGGTCCTCGTCTCTCTGGCCAGCAGGAGGGGAATGAAATATCCGGTGCTGATAGGAAGGCGATTCCTCAGGAAGTTCGGATATATGGTTGACGTAAGCAAAAAGAACATAAATGATCAGGCTTAGCAAGATAAACTACTTCACGGGAGACCCTGGATCGGTCGCCGGAGCCGTGAACGAGATAGTTCGCTTCCTCGAGCTTGACGGGTGCAATCCTATATTCTTCACTCCTGATTCCAAGCGCCTCTCGAAGAACTCGCAGACGATAGGCAAGTCCTGCGTCATAGTTCCTAGGGTAGAATGGACCGACATGGAAGACTTCCAGGCTAAGATGGCCGACCGAGGCCTTATGTTCAGAACAAGCCTCATGGTTCTCGACTTCTGGCACCTCAGTCGAGCGAAGATAGAAGAGTATAAGAAGCATCTTTCCTCGATCGACTTCAACATCATAATAATGGCCAAGGAATACATATACTCCGCCGGCGAGGACGTAGGCGACTTCCACGTAGTCGTCAAATACGAAGGCAGCTCGCTTCTGGGATTCAAGTCGGAGACTACCGTTACCAACAAGATAGATGGATGGAAGTCTACGCTTGCCGAGCTCAAGAAGAGCTATATAAGAGACAAGAAGATAGAAGGCCTTCTGGGAGACGGAGAAGACAGCTGAAAAATTGTTTAAAACTTTCCTAAATAAGGAAAATCTCCTTATATTTGCATATAACGTTCATTAACATAAAGAAAAATGAGGATAACAAAGAAGTTCCTATCGCTTACCAAGAAGACCTACCCACACGGCAAAGAGCACGAGCTCATATGCCACCTTCCAAAAGGATATCAGGAAGACGGACTTGGAAACTTCTATCTGCAGATAGGCGAATCGCCATCCACGATGTTCACATGCCACCTAGACACTGCCGACAAAGAGCAGGCATCGGTGAAACACGTATTTCAAGGAAACATAATCAAGACAGACGGTAAGTCAATACTCGGCGCCGACGACAAGGCCGGAATGACCGTGATATTGTATATGATAAGCAAAGGCGTTCCAGGCCTATACTACTTCTTCATCGGCGAAGAAGTCGGATGCGTAGGATCGAGAAAGCTCGCTGCTATATGGTCTCAGACCGAATTCTCCAAGCACGTAACGAAAGTAGTCTCTTTCGACCGAAGAGGAAACGAGTCTGTTATAACTCACCAGATGTTCGGAAGATGCTGCTCCGACGAGTTCGCGAAAGAGCTCGCCGCTAGGCTGAACGCGGCAGGCTGCGGCCTTGACATGAAGCTGGACGACACAGGCATACTGACAGACTCCGCGAAGTTCATGTCGATAGTTCCGGAATGCACCAACATCTCCGTGGGATACCAGGCAGAGCACACTTTCGGCGAGTCTCAAGACATAGAGTTCCTGAAGAATATCGCCCGCGCCGCTTCTCTCATAGACTGGGAATCGCTTCCTGCCAAGAGAGATCCGAAAGACGATGAAGACTACGAATACTACGGATGGGGCGGAGGCTGGAGCAACAAGTACGACTACGGCAACTATTCCGAGAAGGAAAGCAAGGAAAGCTCCAAATGGAAGGAAGAAAACTACACGCACGTCAAGCTGGATGGCAAGACTAAGAGAGTTTATCTCTCGAATGACCAGGTAGAAGAGGAAAAGGCGCTTATCTACAAATGGCTCGCCGACCATCCGGAATACTACGACATACAAGGAATCGTCTGGAACGGAAATTCTCTGTATTTCGAGGCGAGGAGCGGAATGGTGGAGTTCGTAGGAAACAGGTCTGACCTTATGGATTTCATCCCAGAGCTCGGAAGCGTTCCGAAGAGCGCGATATCCGAAGTGTTTCCCGGCAAGAAAAAGACGTTCATAAACGCTCTATAAGAAGAAAAGAGGCTTTTGGCCTCTTTTTTTGTTTATCCTAGTATTATTCCAGGAGTCTTGTATTCCTTCTGAGATACGATTTCCAGCATCTGGTTCGTTGTAAGCTCTTTCGGATTCCATCCTTTCTTCTTGGAATATTCGGTGATGAACTTCTCTCTCAGCAGAGTAGATTCCTCCGTGCTTATAGGATCGTTCTTGATCATCTTCATGCTTTTGTCTTCCATGATTTTTCTTTTTGTTTTTATATATTGGATCTAAGCCATTCTATCTTTTCTTCTTTGATCATCAGGCAGTTCGCGTTCGTGAAGTATTCGAATCCTAAATTTTTCTTAACTGTAATATCTTTGTATGATGCTATTGTAGTATTAGACATTATATCAAACAATTCTTTTGTAGGTGCTTTAAAGTTTTGATCATACTGCTTCAATAGAAATAGCCTGTCCGAGAATTCTTGCTTTGTCTTTGAAAGAAGCGCAAGATCTGGCGCGCATGAAAAAACGATGTTGGCTCCATCAAATGGTATGACCAGATAAGTATAGTCGTATGATCCAAATGCTTGAGCGCCTTCTTTCGTCGTCGATCCGATAAGGCTTTTGTATCTAGGCACGACATAGTCTTTTCTTTCATCAAAAAAGTCTTTGTAGTTATAGGTGCCGATCGTTCCTTTTCTGGCCTCCGAAAAGAAAAGGCCGAAGTCTCCGAAGTTGGTCGTGTTCCTCCAAAGCATGTCGTTCTCGAAGGAGAAGTTCTTGCAGTTTTCTCTGAATGTCGCCAGAAACTCTTCTTCGTTCAGCCCTTTTGTTCGGGTCTTGGATTCTCTGTCCATGAACTCCTGAAATTCCAATATTCTTTTCATCTATTTATATATTAACGATAAAATCCGTATATTCGCATATATAAATCTGCCCAAATGGAAAAACAGCTCAAAAACTCAGACGCATTGAAATTCATCTTCGCCGGAAACTCGACCGTGACTTTACTGAATACGGAAACTCAGAACAGGTTCACTTTCCGAGTAAAGAGGGCCAAAGACAAAGACAAGCTTCTTTTCTTCGTCAGCGTCCTGACAGGGCCTGATCAGTATTCCTATCTAGGCACCTTCGCCAAAGGAAAGTATTCGCATGGCAAGAAGTCCGGCATTTCCGCATCGGCTCAGTCCGCCAAGGTATTTCCCTACGTAATCGCCAAGCTTAGATCCGAAAGCCTTCCTTCGCAGGTAGAGATATGGCATGAAGGAAAATGCGGAAAATGCGGACGCCAGCTTACCGTTCCAGAGTCGATAGATTCCGGAATCGGACCAGAATGCATGAAGACTCTATCTAAGGAAGAAAAGAGAGACATGGTCTTATCAAAGATATTAGGATGATAATTCTAATCATAATCCAGACCCTCTTCATAGTCTTCTCTTTTTATTACACAATGAGAAGGCTTAAGAAATGCGAGCCTATTTCCTGGAGAGTCAGGAAAGGCTCGATTTGCTATTCGTGCAACGCCAGCCTTTGCGATAGCGAGGCAGACGAATACTCTAGAATCTTTTCTGACGCGGAGGATTTTCGCCTCTGCACGCGCTGCTCTAGAGACGAGAGGCTTTCGGCCGCGCTTGGCGGTAGAAGGATCATCTATCTGAACCGATTGAAAAGGATTTGCCACTCCGAGAAGTCGCATCGAATTAACATATACTTCGCGGTATTCATGTTTTTGAGCATATTCGCTTCTCTAGTGCTGAATCATTTTTTTCATACCGATATATTCAATCTTCTTTCTTTCACTGGAAATATCATATATTGGTCTTTCTTCTTGTATAGGTCCAAGATAACTCTTTTGGAGAAAGGCGAGGACGGCAGTAAATAAATAGCTATATTTGCATATGTTTGAAATCAAAGGCATATTGGAATTCGACCCGGTCAACGTATCTCGCAAGCACGCGCAGCAGGCTGCTTGGAAGAAGGTTGCCATGGTGAGGTTCGGCCAGGAAGACGAGACATACAGATACTACAAATGGCTTCTCGAGCAGAGATTCGGCTTGAGAGTTCCTGACGTCGACCCTTTCGTGTGGAAAGGCCGGCTGAACGATCCTGTAAGAGGAACTCACGTAACTGCCATAAACGAGATAGTAGACGACGAGATATACGAGCAGGCTAGGCAGATGTTCCACGGAAAGGAAGTCAGAGTCACATACGACCCTACTCTGATAAGATGCAACAGGAAGAACGAAAAGATGTGGTGGCACATCAAGGCTTATTCCGACGATATAATGAACATAAGGACCGCTATGGGGCTCGGCCAGCCATATCACAGCCTTCACATGACGATCGGCCTGGTGAACCCGAAGTTCATCGACCAGTCTGAATGGGCAGTGAAGAGCTGCGAGACTCTTGGCCTATACCTGCCTATAAGATGATGCTATGAAGACATACGAGGATATAAAGAAGGAAGAATTGGAGTATACGAAGGAATTCTCCGACAAGAGGCTGGCCAAGTATCAGAGGCTCTGCCGCAGGCTTGTCCGAATAATGAACATAAACTTTCTATGGGCAATGTCCACTCTTCCCATGATCGGCACGGTGGCCGCCTTTCACTTCTTGGCCGGATTGGGATTCGACGCCTTTTCCGCGCTTCTTCTGACGATAGTCCACTTCGGATATTGGAAGATAAAGGGAGAGAAAGACGCGCGCAAGCTTCTTGAAGAGGCAGTGCCCGAGCTTGAAATGACGCTTATCGCCATAGAAGAAATAATAGAAGAAAGAAAGAATGGATGATTTTTTCGACAGCTTCAGGAAGCCAGAGAAGAAGCACGACCATAAGGTCAGAGTGGTTCACTTCAAGAAGGAGCCATACGACGTCTATATTGGCCGCCTTCCTGGCGGGAAGCACAACAAATGGGCTTATCCAAAAGAGCTCAGGGAAAGCTTTCCCGAAGGAACGCCTCGCAAGGCCATCGTGGCCGCTTACGAGGAATACCTTCTTTCCAACGAAGAGCTGATGAATTCTCTCTGCGAGCTGAAAGACAAGGTTCTTGGCTGCTGGTGCAAAGATCTGGGCGGCGGAGGAAAGTCCTGCCACGGAGACATACTGGTTAAATGGGTTAAGAAAAAATGCAACTGATAACTGAAGAACAAATATTAGAGTGTGCCAAAGCGGTATATGATTTTTTATGCGATGTTTCTGGAAAAAGAATGGCGAGCTTTGGCGATGATCCGTTGCATCAAAAGATGACAGCCGTTCTTATCGAGCACGGATTCAACATGGTGAATTTCTGCCAATATGTCAACTCGGAATACGATTTCTACGAAGAGCCGCTTTGGATCGATACTGCGCAAGAATTCTTTTCCGATGGCTTTTCGCAGCCGGGTCCTTCGAAGGCGAAGCTTATGCTGAAATCTATAATAAGAAATTCTAAAATAGACGACGTTTTATGCTGAGAATACATAGCAAGGTAAACACTCCATACGGAGAAGGGATATTGGTCACTGTAAAGACAGAGTTCAACGGCTTATATATATCATACGAAAGAACTGAATGCGTTGTTTGGTATGGCGCGGAAAATCCCGGCATAAGCGACAATGGGCACGGCCGATGGATATCCAGAGAATTCTCTCTGAAAGAATTGATATCATTGAATCAAGACAACATAAGAAACGAAAAAATAGGCGATATTTTATGCTGAGCGACAACAAGATGCTTGAATGCTGCGAGAAGGTGCTTAGATACCTTTCTCAGAGCGAAGCCGAATACAAGGCCATCGGAAACTTCAACACTCCGTCGTCTATAGCCATGAACGAGGCGCTTGGAAGAAGCGGATTCTGGTGCTGCCAGAATTCGACGAACTTCATCAAGTTCGTCGAATATGTCAACGAAGTCTATGGATTCTACGAACATTCTTATATGCACGCTCCGTCCGAAGCCTTTCATAGCCACCGCTTTTTTTCCTCGAAATTTTCAGAATGCCCGGATGGAGATTCTCAGGCCCAACAAATGCTTAGATACGTCATAAGAGATATAAGAAACAAAAAAATAGAAGACATATTAGATGCCTGAGCTAGCAGAACTGAAGATAATGGCCGACTATATAAACGCCGGCGCCAAAGAAAAGGAATTCGACAGGATCTTCCACGTAGAGAAGGGAAACATCCCGAAGGAATTCAGCCTTGGAGACGGGCCTTTCCGACTATCCGCGGAATCCAACGGCAAAGAGCTCACTCTGCGTATATATCATGATGCTGCATTGACAGAGATATCCGTATTCATGGGAATGTCGGGAAACTGGATGTGGCTTCCTACGAAAGACTGGTCGGACCGGAACTTCACTCGCCTTAGGATAGACTCCACGGACGGGAATTCGCTTCTTCTCTACGGACTCTATATGGGACCTAAGTACAAGGTCGGAAAGTTCGGGACCAAGAGAGGTCCAGATCCTACCAAGAGCTTCGATGAGTTCAAGCAGAACGTCTTGGACAGCCTGCACCTGAAGGCATTCGACAAGCCTATCTGCGAGGCGCTGCTGGAGCAGAAATACTTCAACGGAATCGGCAACTACCTAAGGTCTACCATACTCTACTATCTTGGCGAAAATCCTTTCGAGCAGGCAAGAGCGATAATAAAGAAGCGTCCTGAGATACTGGACATGTGCCGAGACGTTCCTATGAAGGCATACGCTCTCAACGGCGGGCAGCTTCAGGACTGGAAGAATCCGTTCGACACGGACTACGAAGAGTTCCTCAAATGGGTATTCTACCAGAAAGGCGTCTCGTGCCGAGACAAGACCGGACGCACGTTCTGGTTCGATCCTAAATGGGAGAAAAATTGCCCTTATAGATAATGTTCGAAAGCAACTTCAATATAATAGTAGGCCCCGAGAAGAGCTGGAAAAGCTCTGCTCTTCATTCTATCGCGCACGACCTGAAGTCTCAGCTTGGCAAGAGGATAATATTCCTAGGCGCCACGCATGAGTTCGAGTCTAGCCACAATTTCATGAGCGATAGATACGAGCTGTATCGATTTCTTTCTTACGACGACGATAACAACATGAAGACCCTTCGCGTCATCGAAGAGCTTTGCCAGAAAAAGAGAATCGACTTCCTCTTCGTGGACGACATCGAATCTTTCTACACGGAAAACGCCAAGAAATACGTCTCTTTCATAGACCGGATTCCTGTTCGGAAGGTGGCGACCTGCAACGACGATTCTTCAACTCCTCTTTTCCTGTTCGAGCATGAAATAACCGATTCGAAAAACCATTTCATCGAAATGAAATATAAGAAAGGCGGATCCTATGCCACTATAGACGGCATAGTCGCCAACGAATTCATCAGATCGTTGATAAGAGACGAAAAAATAAAAAGGATATTAGAATGATAAAGGCAGACTGGTACTACATTCAGAACCTGAAGAAGATATTGAGAGAAGGATCTTGGGACGAGAATCCTCGCCCTCGCTGGAAAGACGGAGAGCCGGCATACAGCAAGTTCATAACCGGAGTATTCGAGGAATACGACCTTTCGAGAGGCGAGTTTCCGATAACCACTCTGAGGAACACCGCGGTCAAGACCGGAATAAGCGAGGTTCTCTGGATATACCAGAAGCAGACCAATTCGCTCGAGGCAGCTCGCGAGATGGGAATAAACTGGTGGGACGAATGGAACATCGGCGACGGCACGATCGGACAGCGATACGGCGCCACCATAAAGAGATATGGCCTGATGGACAAGCTGCTTGACGGGCTTAAGAAGGATCCTTTTTCCAGGAGGCACATCATAGACATGTATCAGTATGCCGACCTCGAAGAGACTCCAGGCCTTCATCCTTGCGCATACAAGACCACATGGTCAGTCAGGAAGATAGGAGGGGAATACTTCCTAGACATGACTCTCGACCAGAGAAGCAACGACTATATAATGGCCGGCTACATCAACAAGATACAATACGTGGCGCTTCAGATGATGGTCGCGCACGAATGCGGATTCAGGCTAGGCAAGTTCTGCCATATGGTCCAGAACCTGCACGTCTATGACAGGCACTTCGATGCTCTAAAGGAGATAATCGAGACCGTTCCTTTGGAAGAGAATCCTCGAATCGAGCTTGAAACAAAAGGAGATTTCTACTCTATAAGTAAAGGCGACTTCAAAGTATTCGGAACAGAAGGAATTCCAAAGCTTTCCGGCAAGCTCGAGATCGCCGTATAAAAAATATCATTTAAAAAAATGTCTGATAACAAAGAATATACTCTCGGCCAGCATAATGACGGAATGACCCTATACGACTTCGTCAGGGAACAGCTCAAGGATGTGGAGACTGCGGACCTTTCCGACGACGTTTCCGACCAGCCGGAAGTAGAGATAACTCCAGAGAAGGTCTACTTCTGGACTAGGATCTATATGAAGGAAGAGAATCATAACGTAGAGATAGGAGATACCATCACCATAAAATATACTCCTTCTGGAGAAGAGATGAAGACTCAGTTCTTCGCATACGGAAAGACCGGATTGGAAAGAAACCACGACGACGAGCTGGTCAACTTCAATCCTGAAGACGACAAGAAGGTGCTTTGCCTTATGGTTGACGAGAAGATAGTAAACGAATCAGAAGAAATTCCTTTCATAAGGACTCTCTTCAAGCTTGGAAGGCATTACGAATTCAACGTGATGAAGAGAGACGAATTGCTGTTCGTTAACGACCGCAACGGAATCGTTATCGAATGGTTTGACTGTGATTTTTAAAGTCCTGTCATTTTTTGTGAAGAGGCCCGCGCAAGCGGGCTTTTTTGTTTCTTTCGCAAACATTATTCAAATGGCAAATATAAAAAAAGTAACATAACAATCAAAGATGCTGATAGAAACTCAATACCTAAGCAATACTAAGAAGCTTGTCGCCAGCTATGTAGACAAGTCTGGCGAGATAAAGCTCAAATACTACGACTGGGAAAATCCCATGAAATACGTCACTTGCGAAGACCAGGATCCGCAGAGGCATCCTGTATTCAAGTCTTGGGACGGAAAGCATGTCAAGCAGATAGAAGTCACGCATCCTGACAGGTATGCCATATACGAATTCCTCGACGCGCTTCCCGATCAAGAGAAAGAAGAGCTTTTCGAATACAACCTTCCGAAGATATACTTCATAGATATCGAGACCGAGATCGTCGACGGATTCCCAGAGCCTGCCGACATAAAGGACCTTGACGGAAACGTCACGAAAGAAGGAGCGGCGACTCAGGTGCTTTCTATCTCTATCGTATATGACGACAAGATCATACTTCTCGGCCTGAAGGAAATGCCAGAAGACATGCAGGAGAGGATACTCACAAACACCAACAAATACTTCGAGAAGTTCGGCACTGAATACAAGTTCAAGTACATAAAGTACGAAGACGAGTTCGACATGCTCTACGCGTTCTTCCACAAGATGGTTCCTAAGATGCCTGTTCTTACAGGATGGAACTTCCTCAACTATGACTGGCTTTATCTGGTGAACAGATCCAGGAAGATCAGCAAATGGATGAACGGCAAGGAGTACAGGATAAACCCTGCCGAGTCTTCTCCGCTCAGGAGGCTCAACAAGATGTGGGGAACCGACTTCGAGGTTCCGGCGCACAGGATGATATTCGACTACATGCAGCTATACGAGATATGCGACACCTCTATCAAGGTAAAGGAATCGTCATCTCTCGACTTCGTGTCTAGCAAGCTCGTCGGTGTAGACAAGATCAAGTATACAGGATCGCTGCAGAAGCTATACGAAGACGACTTCGAGACGTTCATGTACTATAACGCCGTCGACTCCGTGCTGGTGCAGAAGATACATGACGCCAGGAACTACATATCCATCATATACGCGATCTCTTCTCTTTCCCAGATAAAGATAGTAGACGTAGTTTCGCAGATGAACAACGCGCTCGGCTCTCTCGCCATCACTGAAGGAGTTCTGAGGAACAGGTTCAGGGAGCAGGACAACATCGTCTTGTTCAAGGAAGACAAAGGCGACGCGGAGTCTACAATCGCCGGAGGCTGGGTAAAGGATCCGGTCGTGGGTATGAACAGGTGGTGCGTGACTTATGACTTCGCTTCTCTGTATCCGACGACGCAGAGGCAGTTCTACATCGCTCCTGAGAACTTCGTCGGAATACAGGATCCCAACCGCAAGACTCACTGCGAGAACGGAAGGGAGATAGACCTGAGCAAGCACGTTCTTTGCGTGAACGGCGCCGTATTCGAGAAGAGGCCTTCGCCTACCTTGAGGATGCTTGAAGACGTATATGCCGACAGGAAGAAGGCAAAGGGCAAGATGATGGACAAGAAGGAAGAGCTTAAGGCAGTCTTGGACGAGATAAAGAAGCTTGAAGCAGAGCTATAAAAAAAGAGCCGAATGGCTCTTTTTTCTTTTTATACCTTTATCGCCTTGAACTCTATTTCTGGCGCCATCTCCTTCATCGCGGCGGTGGCGTCCTTTATGTATTTCCTGTTGTCGTCGTAGAATACGACCTTGTCGAATCCGAACTGCTTGGCAAGCTCTGCCATCTTCTGTCCTTTCCATCTTCCGGCCCTGTGGTGGTTCATGCTCGGATACATATGCAGCCCGTATTTGGGATATTCGAGCCCAAGCCTTCCCAGAGAATCTTCGATCTTCTTCCTTATCCTCTCCGGCCTTGCCGTTATGATGCAAGCTTCTTCGGTCGAATTGTATAGCTCTTTCAGAGGAGTCGCCGCTTCCGGCATCGACAGGTCGCTGAGGCAGAACTCGTCTGGCTGGAGGAGGTATATCCTAGCTCCCTTCCTCGCCCAGTCCTTGTCTCCTGGCTTCACTTGCTTTTCAAAGGCCGGATCTTCTATGTATATCCTTCCGTCTTGCCATTTGAAGTCTTTCATCTCTATCCCGATCTTGCCGGCCGCCTTTCTCAGCATCGATTCTATCTCGCTGCTTTCCTTGAGGAAGGAAATGGCATGGTCTTCGAAGCTCGGCGTTTCTGCCAGAGTGTCGTCGAAGTCGAACGCATATAGCGTCCTGGTTCCTGAAAAGCTCTCGAATCTCTTAATCCTCATCCGAAGAGAATGTTTCGTCTATAAGAGGCTTCATCTCTTCTCCGAAGTAGGAGATGCACCTCTCGTAGATTTCTTCTTTAAGGCGTATGCCTTGATCGATAAGGCTTTCGATGTAGCTTTCGACGTCGCTTGTCGTCGTGTAGATGTTGAACTCGTCATAGTCTAGGATATACATGGCGGAATGGATTGATTTTATTCTCTATATATTAACAAAAAAAATATAAAAAACCTCGATATTTGAAGTATTTTAAACTATTTTTCATTATTTGATATAAAATCTACAAAAACATCTTACAAAATATGTCTCTAAAGAAAGACGTCGCGAAGTTCAAGCCTAGAAAAGAACAGAGAGAAGCACTCGATTTCATAAAATCAGAATACGAAAGAAACAAGATGAGCAAGTTCTTCCTGCTCAACCTGCCGGTGGGAGTCGGCAAAAGCCACCTCGCGATGATGATAGCGGACTGGTATAAGTCAAACGTCAGCAAGTTCGCCAGAGTAGACATAATAACAAACAGCAAGATCCTTCAGGACCAGTATTCCGGAACCTACGATTCTATATGCGACCTGAAGGGAAAGGAAAACTATGAATGCGAGGCATACGCCTGCTCTTGCGCGTCAGGAGCGGAATTCAACAGGCTGAACAAGACCACCTGCGAAGCCTGCCCTTACTCTAACGCCAGGGAGTCATACATAAGCGGCGGAGTATCGCTGACGAATTTCTACCTATACATACTCTACGCTATATACAACCAGAAGATAATGGAGTCGAGAGACGCCAAGGTGCTGATCGTGGACGAGTCTCACGAGTTCGACGACGTGATGTCCGACTTCGTTTCCATAAAGATAACCGAGACGCTGGTTAAGAAGTTCAAATTCGCCAACGAATACGACATACTGAAGAAGCTCAAAGCTGTAGCCACCATATCTTCCTACGTGGAATTCCTCAGATACTTCAACGGAGAGATACTCGAGACGTGCGAGCAGATGGAGAAAGGCATGGTGACCGCTCCGAGAAGCCAGAAGGAAGACAAGAGAGATCTGAAGATATCGAAGGTCCTCAACGTGAAGAACGGAGACGTGAAGCTGATGAACATGATATCCGACCTGAAGCAGTATCAGCTGAAGATAGACGTATTCTTGAAGGAATACAAGGAGAATCCGAACAACTGGGTTCTGGAGAGCGGATACAACGAGAAGCTTAGGCAGAAAGAGCTTTCGCTCGAGCCTATCTGGGCATTCGACTACCTCGACAAATACGTATTCAGCCACTACGACATGGTATTCCTGATGTCTGGAACTATACTCGACAAAGGCCTGTTCTGCATGCTGAACGGCTTGGACGCGTCAAAGTCTGCCTACTACTCGATAGGATCTCCTTTCCCTGTGCATAACAGGCCTATCTACTACATGCCTTTAGGCAAGATGTCATACAAGAGTAAAGAAGAGACTTTCAAGAGATATATTCCTTATATACAGAAGCTTCTAGACAAATACAAGAACAAGAAGGGAATCATACACACGAACTCTTTTGAGCTTGCGAACTGGATACAGAAGTCTATAAAAGACAAGAGGCTAATATTCCACGACTCGTCCAACAAAGACGAGATGCTTAGGCTGCACTTCGAGAGCGAGGAGCCGACGGTGATAGTATCTCCTTCGATGGATACCGGAGTGTCTTTCGACAACGACCGAGCGAGGTTCCAGATAATCGCCAAGGTTCCTTATCCTTCTCTGGCGTCGCAGAAGAACAAGATGCGCCAGTCTAACAATCCTGACTGGTATTCTTGGAAGACCGTATGCGGGCTGGTCCAGATGACCGGGCGATCTGTAAGGTCGAATACGGACTACGCGGACACCATAATAATAGACGGAGGATTCGGAGACGTAATCAAGCACAGCTCTCACTATATCCCTGATTGGATACAGGAAGCTATAAAGCGAATAAACGTGAAGATAGAAGCATAGAAAAAGCCACTCGATTGAGTGGCTTTTCTTATTTCTTGTCTTGGCTTTTCAGTATCCTTTCTCTGAGAGATGGCGGAAGCTTTTTCTGAGCGGCAGTAAGGCCTTTTCCTTTCTTGTCTTCTTTTTTGTCATCTTTCTTTTCTTTGGCGTCTTTGGCTGCCTTCTTCATAGGCTCTTTCTTGTCGCCATCTTTGTCGAGATCCAAGAAGTCAGGCTTCGCCTTCTTCTTTCCTTCAGTGATGAACCCTTCGAAGCTCTTAACTCTCTCAAGAGTCTGCGCGTCGTTCCAGTCTTTCACTTCTTCGTCTCCTTCGAGCTCGTCGTCTTCAAGCTCCTCCTCTTCTTCGTTGCCTCCGCCGCATGGCTTGCAGTCATCGTCTTCTTCTTCAGAAGAGAACACTTCGAAGTCTTCTGCAGGCTTAGCCGCCAACGCTTCTTCCTCTTCGAAGTTTTCGAATTTTTTTAGGTGTTTCATATCTAGATAAAAATGTTTTTGTAATGTATATATTAATGTCCAAAACCGTTTTTCCTGTTTTTATATATACTTCATGATATTTAAGTATTCAGAGTTCTTGCTGGAAGAGAGATCTGAGCTCAAAGGACAGATGAGGTACTCTCCTGAGCTTAGGACCAAGCTTTCCAAGATGAATAACAAGATAGCGGACGCATTGCTCGAGCTCGAGAATTCCGAGCAGGAAATAACATATCTCGACTTGGGCGATAGAGACAACACCATAGGGTGCATGGAGGTCGACAAGGTCTTCGACTTCATGAAGTCTACGGGAAGCTCCAGTGCCGGATATCTCAGCCGATTCATAAGGATAAATTTCCTTCCTTTCAAGAATCACAGGCATTTAGAGCTTAGGGTAGGAAAGCTGGCCAAATCCCTTCTTCACGACACCTTCTCCGACCCTGAATACGGAGAGTTCGTGGACAAATGGAGGTCTCTAAAAGAGCTTTCCAAATTCGAGCTTTGGTCGGGAACGCAGATAATGGAGGCATACAGCACCGAGAACTACGAGGACTGCAGCGGATCCACTCTCGACAACTCCTGCATGAACGATTCTGAATGGGTTAATTTCTATGCTTTCATAAAAGACTGCCAGGTTCTCGTGCTGCTCGACGAAGACCAATCCTATGGCCCGACCATAAAAGGCCGAGCTCTCATATGGACAGACTCGAAAGGCAGGAAGATAATGGACAGGGTCTACTACAACTTCGGCAAAGACTATCAGAAGTTCCTGACATGGGCAGTCGAGAACGGCGTCTACTACAAGAAGAGGAACACAAGCGGCGGATCTTCATTCGTGCTCAACGGAGAAGAGAAAAGCCTTGACATCAAGGTGAAATGCCCTGACGTCTTCAGATACAAAGGAGACGGATTTCCTTATATGGACACGCTATACTATGCACAGGGAGAATGGATCAGCAACACCGAGCCTTCTGGAGGAAGATACTACAAGCTTCAGGACACTGACGGCGGATTCGATGTATACCACAACATGTACGACATATACGGAGAAGAGATAGAAGACGAATACGACTACGTGTTCTCGAAATACCAGAACGGATATATCTGGAAAGGCGACGCCTTGCATCTTCAATATGACGGCGGATCAGGATTCGAGAGCTATTCTCTCGACGACTGGTTCGAGAGGGAATTCGTAGAGACTGGAATACCTTATTCCGGAAAGAGGGCGAGCTTCGTCGAGATAGGCGGGAAGTGGTATATGGAAAAGCACTGCGTATATTCAGAGAGAGAAGGCAGATGGATATGGAGGCCCGAGGCGATCTACGACAAGAACGACTGGATATCGATTGAAAATTTCAATCCGGGCAAATAATATATAGAATATATGGCAAGCATAAAGAGATTCAACCAATATTTCGCGCAAGAAGGCCTGGCAGAATACGTGGCCGACCAGCTGGTTTCCGTATTCGAAGGATCCGGAGGAGTAAAGAACTCGAACGCGAACGCAAAGATAGAGGAATACAGGAGCGAGTTCCAGAAGATAAAAGACGACCTCGGCCTTAATTCCAGGCTGATACCTACATTCGGATTCGGAATCGGCGGATTCTATCCTATCGTAGAGAGCCTGATGAGGCTCGAAGGATTCCAGATAACGAAGAGGAGCGTCGTTCTCCTTACGCTAGCCGCAATATCCATAATCATAATAGGAGACGGAAAGAAGAAGGCTTCTAAAGAAGAGAAGACGGAAAGAGACCTAGTCGTCGACGACATAAACGTGAAGGTTCTTCAGGAGCTCAACCAGACGGTTTCTCCGAATTCTTCTACCGGAGACTCGCCTATACTGAAGAGGACGGTTGCCATAATAAGGTCTTTCTATGATTCATTCTGGAAGAAGGTATTCAAGGGCGACCTAAAGAAGACTCTCGAAGGAGTCAGGTCCAGGATGAGGTCTGTATGGGATTCCGTCAAGTCCGCTTTCGGATCCGCCGCAGGAGGAATGGTCGACATGCTCGCCTATACCTCGATGCTCATACCGGTGATGAACGTAATCGACAACGCGATAAACTCCTTTCCTGACGTTTTCTCCGTGGCCAAGATACTTCCTGAGAACCTCGTCGCCTTCGCGGCAGGAGTCGGAACGATAGTGGCCAAGCATGGAGTCGCCAAGCTGGTTTCCAGGTTCGGAGACTCGCAAGACGAGCAGGATATCGCTGACGACATAGAGACTCCTATAATACAGAAGATAGCCAGCTACAAAGACTTTGATTCCGACAAGGAAGCGCCGATGATCAAGGAGGAGCCCTGATGGATTCTCCGGCTTTCGCAAACTAAAGCGATGGGTTTGATATAATACATGTTAAAAATAATTCAAATCCACAAATGACGACGCCGCAATTAGAGAAAGTCTATTTCAACTACATTTTAGGGAACAAGAAGTATTTCGACATCGTCAAGCCATATTTCTTCAGGAACTCCGAGATACAATTCGTATACGGCGTCATCAGGGAATACATGCTGAAAGGCGATGCCAAGATACCTACCCCTCGCCAGATACTCGACATGGTCGCTCTCGAAGACAAAGAGGGAATGATAACGAAGGACATCCTGAAGTCTATACTGCAGGTGGACCTCAAGGAGTATGACGAGAAGAACTTCATCGAGCCAAACTTCAACGGATGGGTCCTCGCGAACAGGCTCAAGACAGGAACTGTCGACATCATCGACGAGACGAGGAATCTAGAATCAGTATCCAATTTCGACAAGGCAGTAGAAGCCGCCAACCGCATAAAGAGCATCGTGGACGAGATGTCCTCGACGAACTTCGTGCAGGACGACGACATGGGATCCGACTTCGACGAGCCTGAGCACCACATACAGGACTCTTCCAGGTTCAAGGTAAAGTGCGGATTCGAGACGATAGACCACATGCTCGGAGGAGGATGGGACATATCTACCCTCAACGTGATAATGGCCCAGACGAACGGAGGAAAGTCGCTCTGGATGCAGAACTTCGCCGTTCAGTCCGCCAATATGGGACACAACGTCCTCTATATAACGCTCGAGATGAGCGAGAGGAAGGTAATGAAGAGGCTTGGGGCCATGAGGCTTCACATTCCTATCAACGACTACGACACTCTCTCCAAAGACACGGAGATGATAAAGAAGAAGATCGCCAACCTTTCCAAGACCGCTGGCGGCGGAGACCTCTTCGAGAAGAAGGTCGGAAAGATAATCACCAAGTTCTGGGCAGCCGGAACCGCCACCGTGGCAGACTTCGACAACTACATACAGAAGCTCAAGGAAAAGAGAGACATCAAGATCGACATGATAATCGTCGACTACATCACTCTCGTCGCGACCGCGAAAGGCGCTCTCGCAGACAACCTCTACACGAAAGGAAAGAGCTTGGCGGAAGGCCTTAGGGCAGTCGGCGCCAAATACAAATGCCCTGTAATAACAGGAGTTCAGGTAGCCAAAGACGCCTGGAACGCGTCCGACATAACGCTCGAGTCTGTTCCGGAATCGAAGGCCATCGCAGAGACGGCAGACACCTTCTTCGCCATCATAAGGACGGAAGAGATGAAGAGGATGAACCTGTATAGGTTCAAGCTGCTGAAGCAGAGGGACGGAGACTTCTCTAAGTCTCAGATAAAGCTCAATCTGAACCCTACTTACCTGACTTTAGAAAACGACCAGTTTCTAGACCAATAAAAAACAAAGACATCCTTGTTTTATATAAAAAAAAATATTATATTCTATGGCTAAAAAAACCAGAGACGAAGACGACTTCGAAGATGAAATGGACGAAGCGACGGAGGAAGCGACAGACGACTCGCCTATAGAAGAAGATGAAGACGACGACAAGCAGGATTCGATCTCTCTCGGAGACGACGACGACGAAGACCTCGACATACTCATCGAGATAGACGAAGACGACCTCGACCTTATCGGAAAAGAAGAAGAAAAGCCGGCAGAGGAAGAATCGGACAGCGAGATAGTCCTTTCAAAGCACAAGCTCGAAGGCAAGCACTCTCTCAAATACGACTCGATATTCAAAGGCAAGAAGGAAGATCCTCTCGACGAAGACGAGCTTGACGGGTTCGCTCTATATCACAAAGAGTCTATCGAGGTAGACAAGTCTTCAAACTACTACTTCGAGTCGATCGACAACGAGGCTTATGTAAGGACCAAGCTCGTAAAGGAAAAGGTCTATACGATACTCAGCGAGAACACTTCTATAAACTTCTTGAACAACAGGAGAAAGCCGTCAAGAGCTGACTTCAACGAATACTTCAACCTGCTGAAGAGGAACCTAGAGAGCGAGAGCTTCACTAACGTAGAGCTTTTCAACGAGCTGGCCGTATACTTCTCGGACAATCTATTCAACATGTTCAAGCTATTGGACAACAAATGGCGCAACATGATAATATCAGAGCTGCAGGAGCATATCGGAAAGACTTCCAACTCGAAAGAGATAACGAACAGGAACATCTACGAGGGAACAGAGCTCGAATTCATGCACGAAGACGAGTGGGGCAGCAAGGCGATGATAACCGGAGTAGTTCTGGAAGCCTTCTACGAGACTAGCGAGTTCAAGATAGACTCATATGAGAATATCTACATCGTGCATATCAGCGAGATAACGAAGATACTGAACAACACCAAGTTCAAGCACAACCTGAATAAATTGAACAATATTGACTTTTTGTAAAAAAAAATATCGGCCTATAAAAAACATAAAATTTTTTGGCATATAAAAAAACAATCGCGAAAATCGCCTAATATATAAACAACAAAAATTAAGAACATGAGCATGATAAAAGTAACAAAGAGGAACGGCAAGAAAGAGCCAGTCAAGTTCGACAAGATCGTGGATCGAATAAACCAGCAGACATACGGCCTGGACCAGAAATGGATCGTCCCTTTCGAGATCGCGCAGAAGGTGATCGAAGGAATAACTCCTGACATCAAGACTTCGGTGCTTGACCAGCTAGCGATGGAGACTGCCGCTTCGCTTGCGACGAAACACCCAGACTATTCGGTTCTGGCGGCGAGGATTGCCATAACGGCCCTCCACAAAGAGACAAAGAAGAGCTTCTCCGAGACGGTAGAAGACTTGTATAACTACGTAGACCCTAACACAGGGCTTCATTCGCCAATCGTTTCAGAGAAGTTCCACAATTTGGTCAAGAGCCACGCGGACGAGATCGACTCTGCGATAGTTCACTCCAGAGACCACAACTTCGACTATTTCGGATACAAGACTCTCGAAAAGTCATATCTTCTGAAGATAAACGGAAGAGTAGCAGAAAGGCCTCAATACATGTATATGAGGACCGCTCTTCAGATATGGGGAGAGAACCTAGAGAAGGCATTCAAGACATACAACGAATTGTCTGAAGGATACTACACTCACGCTACTCCTACCCTGTTCAACTCAGGAACTCCAAGGCCTCAGCTGTCTTCTTGCTTCCTTCTGGACACTCATGACGACTCTATCGAAGGAATCTTCGACACTCTTAAAGAAGCTGCTCTTATCTCAAAGAACGCCGGCGGAATCGGAATCGCCTTCAACAAGGTAAGGTCTAAAGGAACCTACATCGCAGGAACCAACGGAACTTCGAACGGAATCGTTCCTTTCCTGAAGATCTACAACGAGACTGCGAGGGCGGTAGACCAAGGCGGAGGAAAGAGAAAAGGATCTATGGCCATCTATATGGAGCCATGGCACGGAGACATCATGGACTTCTTGGATCTTAGAAAGAACCAAGGAAAAGACGAGATCAGAGCCCGCGACCTTTTCTTGGCTATGTGGATGAACGACCTCTTCATGGAAAGAGTAGAGCTTGACGAAGACTGGGCCCTCATGTGCCCTCACGAGTGTCCGGGACTTAACGAGTCTTACGGCGAAGAGTTCAGGGCTCTATACACCAGATACGAGTCTGAAGGAAAATACAAGAGAGTAGTGAAGGCCAGAGACGTATGGAACAAGATTCTCGAATCTCAGATCGAGACAGGAACGCCTTATCTTCTCTACAAAGACTCTATCAACTTGAAGTCGAACCAAGAGAACATCGGGATGATCAAGTCTTCTAACCTCTGCGCCGAAATTGTCGAGGCCACAGGAATCACTAAGGCTCAGAAGGATATACTGAAGAACAAAGAGCTTCTTGAAAAGCTTGGACTTGGAGAGTTCTACGGCGAAGAGTTCGTGAACGAGACTGCGGTGTGCAACCTCGCTTCTATAGCGCTTCCTAAGTTCATCAACAAGAACAAGACCTACAACTTCAACAAGCTGTATGACGTGGCTTACGACGCGATCGTCAACCTCAACAACGTCATCGACGTAAACTACTATCCTTCTAAAGGTGCGAGGTTCTCTAACCTATGCCATAGGCCAGTAGGATTGGGAGTTCAAGGATTGGCAGACGTATTCTTCATCTTGGGCTTGTCATACGAGTCAGAAGAGGCTAAGCAGATAAACAAAGAGATTTTCGAGACTATCTACTACGCTTCTATCAAGGCTTCTTGCGACCTGGCGAAAGAGCATGGCGCATACGCTACGTATGAAGGATCTCCTATATCTAAAGGAAAGTTCCAGTTCGACCTTTGGGGCGCGAAGCCTAGCAAGAGATGGGATTGGGAAAAGCTCAGAGAAGAAGTCAAGAAGCATGGAGTAAGGAACTCATTGACTACCTGCATCATGCCGACAGCTTCTACAGCTTCTATCCTAGGAAACGAAGCTTCCTGCGAGGCGCAGACATCGAACATGTATACGAGAAGCGTTCTTTCCGGAACATTCATCATGGTGAACAAATACTTGGTGAAAGAGCTTGTGAAGCTTGGAATCTGGAACGAGAATCTGAGGAAGAAGATCATCGCGGAGAACGGATCTGTTCAGAACGTGCCTGAAGTTCCTACGAACCTGAAGGAAATCTTCAAGACCGTATACGAGATCAAGCAGAGAGACGTCATCGACATGGCTGCTGAAAGAGGCGCATTCATCGACCAGACTCAGTCTATGAACATATTCATGGATTCTCCTAACTTCGCTAAGCTTACCGCTATGCACTTCTACGGATGGGGAAGGAGAAACTTGATGACCGGAGAGAACGGAGAAGTGATCATCCCTCAAGGAGAGAACATCGAGGTAATCTACGACAAGTCTGGAAAGGCTAGATGCTACAGAGACAAGAGATATACTCTGAAGACTGGAATCTACTACCTGAGGAACAAGTCTGCTACAGACGCCGTCAAATTTACGGTTCAAGAGGCTGCTAAGAAGACCGTCGAAGAGCAGATGGCCGAAATCAGCTGCTCGCTTGACAATCCAGAAGATTGCATCGCTTGCGGATCATAGCATTATGAATGCTCGAAAGAAAAGAGAGAAAGCCAAAAACTTTCTCTCTTTTCTTTTTATAATCGTCTATGGAAATATTGATGATGGCAGCAGGCGCCATTATAGGAGTCGCCGCATACAAATACCTTCCTCTGCTGAAGAAGTATATCGTCGTCGAAAAGAACAAGAAGTGGCGAGTTAGGTTTCATACCTACTTCATAGTTCATGAGAACGGCCAGAGGACAAACTCGGCGATAAAGAGCCCGAGCGTGGACATATATGTTTCCGCGAAAGACGAAAGCGCCGCTGGAGACCTGGTTCTCGAGATGATAGAGAAGGAGCTTCGGGTGGAGATAGAAAGCATCGAGCATTGGGTCATTCCATAAAAAATCCATCTTGGAAAAAACGCCAAATTCGATGCCTATATATACTTAACGAATTTCAATAAACTTTTTTGGTGGAATGGAATAAGATACATATCTTTGTAAGACGAAATCAGAGATAGATTTTTTTCAGACATCTTAAAACTTTTTGAAAAACTGAAATAAAAACATAACAATAGCCGTAGCGAGAGAAGTGGGTTACTTCGATTTTTTTGGATAACATCAGACACACACCCGTTCTCGACTTACTCGGTCGATATTGATAGCAAGCATAGCGATAGTTTAAGATACTTCGAAACAATGTAAATTCAACTATCAGAAAAGTGCCTAGCGACAGCGAAGCTACTGGATCAAGGATTGTTGCTCGAAAGAGACTTCCTGATTAAAGTGAAAAAGTCCAGCTGACCACTGAAGACCTCTTTTTAAGAGGCGGGAGTCAAGGAAAAAGTTTACTTCCTTTAAATAAAAAAACTCGTGGACGGACACGGCACCCGCAGGCAGAGTTTCGGGAGAATTCTCTGTAACGCCTTAGGCTAAATTTTCTTGCTTGCTAACTTACTCGGCCAGAACGCTTTTTGCGATCTGGCCTTTTTTTTGAACTTATAAAATATTTGACATATTATGGGAAAATTCAACGCAACCGTATCAAAGCCTAAGACTTTGACTGAAAACTTGGCGGGCGGCCAAGCTTATTCGCAGACTAACGAGCTGGCGCTCGTGTCTATGCTATTGACGTCTTTCGTCAACGACCAGTTCTACAAGAGCGGATCTACCACTCTGAAGGACCTGAAGGCGCTTTCCGAGAAGATCTCAGACAAGGAGTTCGTCGCCAAGGCGGCAATCTATGCCAGAGACAAATTCGGAATGAGGTCCATCACTCATGGGCTTGCAGGAGAGCTTACGTCTCAGCTTTCGGGATTCGAATGGGCGAAGAGCTTCTACGACAAAGTAGTCGTTAGGCCAGACGACATGACCGAGATCTTGGCATACTACCTGTCCAACAAGACAGGAAAGGGAAAGGCCAAATTCCCTAACGCGCTCAAGAAAGGATTCGCGACGGCGTTCGACAAATTCGACGGATACCAGATCGCCAAATACAAAGGCGAGAACAAAGATGTCAAGCTGGTCGACATCGTGAACATCGTGCACCCTGTTCCTACCGACAGGAACAAGGAGGCATTGAACTTGCTTATCAACGGCAAGCTCAAGAACACCGAGACTTGGGAAGCCAAGCTGTCCGCTGCCGGACAGGCCGCTGAAGGCGAGGAAGACCTTTCCAAGCTTAAGGCAGACGCTTGGGGAGAGCTTATCTCTTCTAAGAAGATCGGATACTTCGCTCTTCTGAGAAACTTGAGGAACATAATCGCCCAGGCACCTTCTGCGGTAGACGCTGCTTGCGAGATGCTTGTAAGCGAGAACCTTATCAAGAAGAGCAGGGTGCTGCCTTTCAGGTTCGCCACCGCATACGACGAGATTTCAAGGCTTGGATCAGACTCTTCCGTAAGGAAGGTATTGGTCGCGATCAACCAGGCTCTTGAAGTTTCATTGGCGAACGTTCCTAAGTTCGACGGCGAGACGCTTGTCGTGATGGACGTTTCTGGATCGATGTCTGGAAGGCCGTCTGAGATCGCAAGCCTTTTCGGCGCCATCTTGGCGAAGGTCAACAGCTGCGACGTTATGACGTTCTCTACCGACGCGCAATACAAGTCCTACAACCCATTGGACTCTGTTATGACTATCAGGGGATCTTTCAGGTACTCTGGCGGAGGAACGAACTTCAAGGCTATCTTCAACAAGGCCAACAAGAAGTATGACAGGGTAATCATCCTTTCAGACATGCAAGGATGGATGGGATACACTACTCCTTCTTCGGAATTCGCTTCCTACAAGAAGAAGTTCGGCGCAAACCCTTACGTCTACTCTTGGGATTTGGCAGGCCTCGGCACGCTTCAGTTCCCTGAGAACAACGTGTTTGCTCTTGCCGGATTCTCGGACAAGGTGTTCGACATCATGAAGCTGATGGAAGTCGATAGGAAGGCTCTCTTCAACGAGATCAAGGCCATCCAGCTTTAGCAGAAAGCCCGCTTTAGAGCGGGCTTTTTTTATATATAGATAAAGCTAAAGACAAAAATGGCGTTTCACTATTCACCTAGGATCACAAATGATAGCAGCCTGATACTATATCTGGATGCCGCCAATGCGAGGAGCTATCCAGGAACCGGAACCAATTGGGCAGACATAAGCAAAAGCGAATCTAACTCGACTCTAAACAACGTCACTTATAATTCCGATAACAACGGAAGCATGGTCTTCAACGGATCCACCAGCTATGTGTCCTGCGGCAACATAGCTATCGGAAGCTCTGGAACCGTGAACGTCTGGTTCAAGCAGGATGTGGCAACCATAAACAAGGGATTGATAGGAATCGGCTCTGATACATACTTATATGTGGGTGGATCGGGAGCCAATACCAGATTGACGATATGGAATTTCTCGACATACTCAAACGAAATACCTCTTTTGTCGCCAACTTCTTGGAACTTCGCCTCTTTTGTATGGGAAGGGCCTACCGCGACCATATACCTAAATGGCGGATCTCCGACATCCACTAATATTTCCTTCACGAATTCGGGAAATG
>JACCDW011976206.1_pt1 | contig 24335 bp, 35 predicted proteins | sample 7449781 | NCBI WGS metagenome assembly JACCDW01 (sample SAMN15323449, study PRJNA562643) | freshwater metagenome | isolation source: river surface water | place: USA:Blue River Watershed | collected 2017-08-18
ATCACAAACCCATCATTAACAGAGATGCAGTAAATATCGTCGATGCCAAGACCAATAAAGTCGTCGTATTTCTCTTCGAATCCAGGAAGCTGATAGGCACTGCAAGTAGGAGTGAAAGCACCAGGCAGACTAAAAATGACAACACGCTTTCCATTAAAGAGTTCTGATGTTGTACGATTTACAAACTCACCATTCTCACGAAACTGAAATTGAACTTCAGGAACGGTATAACCTTCTTTACGCATTTTAACCTCCATATCACCAAATTCCAGGAATAATTTGTCCAGTAGCAGCATAGCTACCCATTGCAGCAATAATACCAATCATTGCTGCCCAACCATTAATACGTTCTGCTCTTTCGTTCATTGTTTTTCTCCTTGATATGGGTGTTTTTGTTTAAGTTCTGGATCTGGATTACAGATCAATTTTTCTTTGATAGGTTTAATAACAATAAACTTATCATTTTTAAGAGTACCTGCGATCTTGACTTCTAGTTCTACATCTCGATCCCAAGCACCCGATTCCACAAGTTCTTGAAGGGCAAGATTAAACTGCCCAAGCATACCAGCACTCACAAGTTTTCTTCCTGTTCAGTGAGGATTACACAATCTGACTTAGGATATGCAGTGCAAGTGAGGATGAAACCATCTGCAAGTTGATCATCATCCAAAAATGTCTGATCTTCATTATCGACAGTTCCTTCAATTACCTTACCAGCACAAGAGGAACAAGCACCAGCGCGGCAGGAGTATGGGAGATTGACTTCCGCTTCTTCTGCTGCATCAAGAATGTAAGTATCCTCATCACACTGAATAGTGGTTTCGGAGCCGTCGGGAGAACGGAGAGTAACATTGTAGGTTGCCATAAATTAATAAGTTTCTGAAAGTTTATTTACTGAGTGTGCCAACAAAACGAAGAAGGCAACACTAGTAATTGTAAAAATAATTTCCGCCATTGTCAATCAATTGTCAGAGGATCCCGAAGAAGAAATTGCCAGTGATAGCATAAGAAATGAACCCAGCAACAATACCGACCATAGCCCAGCGTCCATTCATTTTCTCCGCTTTTTCTGCATAAGGTTCAATACCATAACGTTCAAGATCTTCCTTCGTCATATACATTGAAGGTTCTTTGGCAAACATATTCATTTGACCAAATTCATTTTTTGTTACAGTCATTATCTTTTTGTAAAGATTTACAACACAATTATATAGGAAATCAAAAGAAAAAACAAGGGGGGAAACCCACCCTTGTTAGAAAATCCTGACTTTAGTAAGTATAAATACTTACAAAATTAGAATTTAAAGGTTGTCTGAACGAGTGCCCCGAAAGCATCTAGTCCACCACCAGCAGGATTACTTAGATAGAATACTGAAGGAGTGACTGCGATATTATCAGTAACTTGGACTTTATAGTAACCTTCAAGTGCATAATTACCATCGTTAGCATCTACACTGTTTTGTTCAGTGACAAAAGTGGGTTGTCCAACTGCAAATCCAAGAGCATTACCCTTAGCAATTACATCCTTCCAAACCAGTCCAGTATACCAAGACTGAGAAGCAGTATCACCACCCTCAGTATAGGAAGAGTTATTATAACCCCAACCAGCAGAGATGGAAGGAACCCAACCAGCAGTAGAAGGTTGCCAATAACCAGAGAGAGCAAATGAATTGGTATTGCCACCAGTTTCAGAGTTAGGAAGTGAAGATACTAGTTCATTAGTTCCTTGAATTGAAACACCATTGGTTGCATAGGTATAAGCACCAGTCAGGTTCCAGTTCTTACCAGTGTAACCAAGTTGAACAGTAGTAGTAGCAGCAGAATTGCCATTAAACACACCACCTTCAGCACTATCACCAACATCACCATCAGCGGCAACATAGTTAGCACCTAAGGACCAACTACCAGCCTTATACCAGGCACCAAGACCAGCACCAAGGTTCTTGCTGTAAGTTCCAGGAGCACCAGCAAACTGGAAGATGTTCAGGATCTTATCTGCATTGTAGACAGAAGGCCACACTGCCAGCATATCATCCTGACGAACACGAGGACCAGCAACAACGGTCACATTATTGCCCACAGGGAACTGATAATACAGGCGTTGAATAGCAACTACGTCACCTCCATCAGTACCACCAAGATTTTCTTGGAAAGCGGCATCAAGTTTTGTAAGTTTGGTTGGATAGGCACCATTGAATGCACTATCATCAAAATTACCAGCACGAAGTTGAGTACGAAGCAGATCTTTACCGGTGAAAGAAGTGTCAAAGTTTAGACGAACATCGTAGTTAAAAGTAACTGCTTCACGAAGAGCAGCGTCGTTATACTTATTTACTTTATCACCACCATAGTTTACGCCACCAAGAACCCAACGAGAATCACCACGAAGTTTGGTAGTTGTGGAGAACTGAGTTGCTTCAAGTTGACCAACTTGTGCTTCCAGTTTGGAAACTGAACCTTGAATTACAGACAGTTCGTTGCGGAACTCATCGGCAAGACGTTTGAGTTCATCTGTGTTTTCAGTGACACGATCCAGGCAAGCATTCAGTAGTGCTGCTGCTTCAAATCGAGTCATTGCCTTACCACCACCATAGGTGCCATTAGGATAACCAGCAACGCAACCATAACGCTCTACAAGGTTGCTGAGTGCCTGATAAGCCCAATCGGTAGGTTGAACATCAGACAGTTGTGAGACACTCGTAACCTGTTCAGAAGAATATTGGTTGACTGCTGCCATATTCAGATCTGCGGCATTCGCAGCAACAGGAGCAACCATTCCCAGAGCAACAGGTGCAAGCATCAGTTGTTTGAGTTTCATAAAAATTTGTTTTTGTTCTATAGGACATAATGTGTGACTATGCAATTAGTTGAGGCACTGCCACTTCACGGTATTTATCTTAACACTTTCTTTGGGATCAGTCAAGTCCCTTGATGTGCTGCAGAATTTTCAGTTATTCTCCCCAGATAAGGATCATATTTCATATAATCTTTGATATCAATAGAAGCACCATTTTGCTGCCAGAAATTACTCAATGCTTGATGATTACCTCGATGAAAAGCATCAATATGATCTGGATGAATAGATGATCCCAATTCAATCCTATAAAGGAGAAGAGGAATGCTATAAGTATTTCCTGAGTTATAAATCAAATCATCTGCGACAGGACGAGGTTTAACACCATTATCCAAACGATACTTATTTCCCTTTACATGAAATTTTAAAAGTTTTTCTGCATGATGACGATTAATAAGATAACACGCGGTAGAAAAATCATTTACAAATCTCTTATGAAGTTTGACATGAATATCACCTGTACAAATAATTGCTATTTGCAGTACATCCCAATCATATGGAATCTGAGCATAAAAATCTTGCCAAGTAAAATTCCAGTGCTTGACAAGATCTAAATTACAATCATCTTCCATAATAACAGCGTATGGACTATCGGATGTTTCGTACCAATACTTAATTGCTTTAAGATGAGATGTCACACAACCAATCTCACCAGAAGTCATCATTTCCGGATAACGACCAGTAATAATATCACTCAAATCATCCTCTCTACCATCATAAGCAGAGATTCGAGTATAATTTTCAATTTCCCAATACTTAAATTGAGTTTCCATATACTCACGCCTTTCTGGTTGACCATCAAGATTTAAATAATATATTGGACCTATACCCTTAAGTTTGTATATGGATTTATTTTTATCCAATAGTTCCGTATTCATAACTCAATCCAGAAAACTTCTTCATTTGGAATACCAAAAATAACTCTATCATCACATTGAGATCTTACATAATCTTCAATAACATATACTTTATGTCCTTCGTTTAGAAGATCTAGACATAAACGATATTGTTGACTTTCTGTAAGAATATCGGTGCCCTCTTTATACGAAATGTAATGAAAGCAGAAAGGAAGATTTTTATTGTTTTTCTTAAGAAAATAATCTTTTAAAAATTTTGAATGTTGATTATTGAAATCATCAGTCACTGACCCAAGATCATATTGCAGTCCAAGTTTTTTGGCATAAGCAGCAAATGATCTATTATCTCTGGGTAAACACGGTCCACCAAATCCATACCCGTATTTTAAATATTTACTACCAACTCTAGTGTCTGAACCAATTGCACTTAGAACGGTAGATATTTCATCCTCAAGACCAGCTAGTGTCATTACTTCACCGACCATATTAGCATAACTAATTTTAGTTGTAAGATAGCAATTCACCGCAAGTTTAACAAGCTCTGCAGAAACAGTTGACATAAAATTCAACTTAGGTTCAATGACTTGAATTTTATGGTACATTTCTTCAATAAGATTTCTATAGTCGGATTTTGGACCTCCAACAAGAACCATATCAGCATTTTGAAGATCTTTGATAATTGATCCCTGGGCAATGAATTCTGGGTTGTAAAATACTTCTACACCATATTCATTAAGTTGTTTTTGAAAATTAGCACAATCTCCTGGATTAGTTGTACATCCAACGATAAATGATTTTCCCTCTACAGAAAAATCACATTCCTGAAAATCATTAACCACTTGCCAAACTGCACTTACATCATAATCTCCAGATGGAAGTGATGGCGTAGCAACTAGAGTATAAACAATATCACACTCTTTAATTACTTCCTTATTATCCGTGGTTGCTCTAAGATTTTTAGAAGATGAAAGTAACTCTTGAACACCAGGTTCATTAGTCATGATCATCCTTTTATTTAAATCATGAACGTAATTCTCTCGAATATCAGATACTAAAACATCGTATCCTGCCTTTTCTAGAAGAAGAGCAAAACAAATGCCCAGTCTTCCTGCTCCAATTAATCCGATTTTCATAGTTTAAATGTTGGGATAGGTTCCATTTTATGTTTATTTTGTGTGGCAAATTTTGCCAAAATGTTAACTGCAGGTCCAGTTCCTTTTTCCATTGCTTCTTCAAGTTCTGCATAGGATGCGCCAATCTGATCCTCATCAGTTCGACTATCTTCCCAGAGACCATCTGTAGGAGGAGCGTCAATAATACGTTGATCTACACCAAGATGTTTTCCAAGTTCCCATACTTCTGTTTTATAGAGATCCGCAATGGGAGCAATATCAACCCCACCGTCACCATATTTAGTGTAAAATCCCACACCATAATCTTCAACTTTATTTCCCGTACCAACAACAATCCCATTAACGTTTGAAGAAACCTGATACAAGGTAACCATACGAATGCGGGATTTAGTATTAGCGTTAGCCAAATTGTTCATTGTATATTCTCCAGCACCCGCCCAGAAATCAAAAGTGCTAATGAATTTTTCATAGACTGGGGAGAGATCAATTCTAATTTTAGTTACATTGTCATACTTCGATTCAAGAAAACTCGCATGATCGTCAGATAATGTATCATTTTTAGAACTTGAATTTAACGGCATTGATAGCACATAAGTTGGAAGTCCAGTTTCAGCACAAAGAGTAGAGACGACTGCAGAATCAATTCCGCCAGAGACTCCAACAACAAATGATCTAATAGATGGATTTTCTAAAACATAATCCCCTAACCATTTTACTATTCTAATCTTAAGTTCTTCGTAATTTGCAATTCTATTCATAAAACTATCCAATCGGGACAATAAAGATCTTTAGTATTTTTATCAGCATATGCGGGACCAAACCACATTTTTGGCGCGACTACTTTTTTATTAGGGTTAGAAATTAACCAAGCACCCCACCAACTCAAACTACTATTAGCAATAATAGCATGAGAACACAAAGACATCAAGCATAGATCTGAGTATGGTGTATATGATCCATCCCCATATTTTTCTTGTGGTTCAGAAACCAAAAATCTATCACTGGAGAAAAACTCTTGTTCCTTTACCCACTCGGGTGAATCTGAAAAAACAATCACAGGTTGATTCTCATCAAATTGAGAAAGTGCTTTTTCATAATACTCAAGTGGTTGAACTGGATGCTGATCACCACATTGAGTATAACTCCATTTAAATCCACGCGGATCTACAAGATTTGGATCTCCGCGCCGAACGTGAAGCATAATGGGTTGTTGATCTTTTAGATCTACCATAAATTGCTGGCAAGGAATTAAATGCTCGTCATGAAAGGTAAAGTCTTTACGAATGTCATCTGAAATATGCTTGAAATATTTTTCCGATTGAAAAAATCCATGCAAACTTACATCATCAGGACACTCCTCAAAAAGTTCTTCATCGAAATGAAAAAATCTCTCCTGAACGTAGGAAAAATCATCTCTAACTTGAAGGTTTTGTTCCTCTACCGATTCTAACTTAAAACAGTTATGAAGACTGTAATTTTCAATACCGGTCAAATGGAAAGGGGGAATAGACCAATCATATCCGTGCTTTGCAGCAATACCACGAACTGCTGCATATTCAAACATTTGATTTCCCAGTCTTCCCAGATTACCAATCTTATTAAATGCTAACATACTTTTTTAGATAATTTTGCTTAGAATAATAGTGTATCAATTCATTCTTATTCATATTCTGTATTTTTTCCCACTCTTGCATATTTGATTGCATGTATGGATTATTAAACCAAGAATTTTCTCCTCTTGAGTGTTCTAAATGATAAACATAATCATTTATTCTACCAACATTATACTCAAGAGTTGTAAATCTGTAAAATCTTTCTTTATCTTCTGGAGCATAGGCTTTGAAGTTTTCGTTTTCCATTCCACCATCAATATAAACTTGGCGATTAAAAAATTGAACCCAACCAAAATCAGAAGTATGCAAATTTGAATGATCTTCAAGATATTTAAAATCTCCGGTTTGTAAAAAATAGGAGACAATTTCATCCGTTGCTCTAACTTGTTGTTGATACATTCCTTGCCCGTAAGGATATATCACATCATGCGTATGATGGAGAATAGATTGATACGCTTCATGATAAGAATCTAAGGGTAATAAAACATCGCAATCATAATTAACAACAATCTCAGTATCGGCAGCAACAATCATTTCATTCAGAACTTTTTGGCGATGAAACAATTTATCATCACTTTTTTCAAAAATATGATTGATATTTACATCAATATCAAGAATATCATTCAAGATTGGTAAAGCGTCTCTTTTAAATATGGATTCGGAATCTACCTCTTTAATAGTAATGGTAGTATCAAAATTTTCTAAAAGAAACGCTGTTGTCGTAATAACATTCCTAAGTCTATCCGAAGACTCAATACGAATAGGAATTATAAATGTAGCTTCTGATAGATCAATTTTCATCTGGATATTTCCCTATTTCAAAAAAATCTTTATGTTTATTCTGTATATGAAAAATTTCTTCCATATTTACCATCCATGTTTTTCCACTAGAATCGGAAAGAACCCCATCATAATTAATGCTTCCAGAACTCACTCGATTATTATGTTCTCTATTTGCAACTAGAATATCTGAAATAATTTTTGGCATCCCATATGCCATTCTCATCCTATGATAAAGTTCAGTATCAATTAGAAGTTTAAGTTTTTCATCCATATCCATCTCATACCCATTGAGAAACGCGACACATGATGGACTTCCAAGTAAATTATTTCCTAACAACATCTTCTCAGACCATTCTGGCACACAATCTCTATGAGTTTCTACACCATCATTAGTATGAGTGAATCCATGAAATAACCATTTACAATCGCAAGAATCAAAGGAACTTTTAATTTTTTCTAGTGCTAGTTTATCTACAAATAAATCATCATGATATATTAGTTTTAAAATTCTACCACTTGCATTTTCCAAAGCACAGTTTGTATTTGATGCCTGATATCCTCTGCCATTTGGATTTTTAATATAAGTAATTTCAAAATCATAGTCGCAATCTCTACAAAAATTTAAGATCTCATCATCTTTACTATGATCAGAGATTACAATATCAAAATCTTGAAATGTTTGCTCTTTAAGAGAATCAAATAATTCTCGAAGATACCTCACCCCATCTCCACCATATTCATAAGTGGGGATACAAACAGAAATTTCAGACATCAATGTACTCCCACCTATCAACAAAAATATCAGTGGGATCTTCACCATCAGGACCAAACCACAGTTTTGGTGCTATTACCTTTTCAGAATCAGATAGCCAAGCACCCCACCAAGAAAAGGTTGAATTTGCAATAATTTGATACTCACACATGCTCATCATACACATATCGGTAATATTATCACCACCTTCAGAAATTAAAAATCTATCATCACTAAAGATTTCTTGTTCCTTGCACCATTTTGGATCATCAGAGAATACAAGAACTGGAAGATCTTTATCAAACTTAGATAGTGCTTCCTCATAATAACTTAGCGGTAAGACAGGATGGTAGGTTGGTTTAATGAGATGGTCTGTCCTACGAACATGAAGAGAAATTGCTTTTCCGTTTGGAATAATACTGTCAAATATTTCCTTACACATATTCCAAACATCATCTCTCCAAGTAAAGTCTTGGCGAATTTCATTTTCAATATGCCAAAAATATCTTTCTGATTGAAAATAACCATATAGATTTACATTGTCGGGACAACGCTTTACTAGTTCTTTATCATATCTAAAAGAACTTTCTTGTTTATACGGTGCCTCTAAAAGACCAACATGCTTAACACTAGGCAATTTAAATGCCATGAAGAGTTTATGTTGATTTTCTTCATCAGTAAATTCATCATCGGATACAGGTCCAGAAGGAATACACCATTCATATCCACGAGCTGCAGCAATTCCTCTAGTTGCTGCATATTGGAACATTTGATTTCCAAAACGTCCATTTTTTCCTAAGTGATTGTGTCCTATCATTGTTCTAATGTAACTCCTGGTGGTAACCTATAATGAAATCCAAAAGGCATAATCCCTTCACATTCAGGAACTCTTGTCTCTTGGGAAAATTTAACTGCAACCTCAACTGGCGCATACTTACATCCCTGCTCAATAAAAATGTGCCGATTATGAACACAAACATTACCATCTTCATGGTAATTAATTACTCCCGGTGGCATCCAATAAAAATCACTATTATTAGTTTCCCAAGGAACATCAACCTTATTTGGAACATCTAAAAATTTTTTGCTCCTCAAAGAAAATCCACCGTTCCCCACCCTATGATGATTACCAAAAGGATCAATATAAGCATCTTCAACATATGCCCAAGGAGCACCAATATAGTCATACTCCAACCACGTATTGTCCCACTTATCAGGGAACAAAACAAATCCATCTGGTTGAACCAATAAGCAGTGAGAAGTATTTACATGCTTTCCAAGATTATAAATGACATAATAATTGTAATCATTATAATTTTTAATTTCAATTACAGACTCTTCAACGGTAATTCCATCGGAATTAAGTTTATGTTGATATTGACTCACATTCTCCTTCGTGGTCACTAATTTAACAGACCCGTATTTAATTCCACTCATACTAGTGTATAAAGCACGGAGTGTTCCGTCTATTTCTTCTGTAGTATCTACCGAAATCAAAGTTACATCTAATAATTCAATCATAAATCGCCTTCATATATATTGGATATTTTTTTATACTCTTCCCATTCTATCACACATTGTTCAGGTGTAAATAGTTTTCCTTCCCTGTCCATGTAATAAGTGGGGAAACTATATATGCTACAACCAAGACTCCACCATCCTTGGGAAAGGTTGTGATGGAACCAATATTTGGGGGCAATACAATATTCCAAAGTTTCACTAGTCCACAAGGGAAAACAAGCAAAAGTAGAAGTGGAACAAATTACATTTCTAGCATTCTTGATCGCGGCATAATCCCAAGCAACATCTTCATGATAAGCTGGATATTCGGGTAGCATCTTTTTCGCCGTTGCAACATCATCAGTGACAATACAAAATTCCATATTTGAATTGTATTGTAGCATATTATTGATTGCGTTGATCCAGTAAGATCTAGGAACAAATCCCCCAGCATTTCCAACCATATCTCCGCCACGAAAATTCATCACACAAATGTTTTTTCCATTGGTATCCATATGATCGTATTCACTACGAACCTTTAACCAATCCTTAACTAGATCAATCCTATCACCAAAATATTCTTCAGACTGAAGATTTCCATAGATTATGGTATTGTCCGATATAGTGAAAAGATTTTTATCTGTCAATCTAATATCAGTTTTTAAATAAGTATCAGTATGAAGTCCATGACGATATTCGTCATACCTCATTAATCCAGATGGCACTTCTTTTCCATAATCAAGATCCATAAAATAGAATCCCTTTTTATTGACTCTCGAATCGCCAGCACTAGAAAGTCCGGCAATACCAAAATCATATCCTAATTTATGGGCAAGCATTCTAGTAGTGACATAAACAAATAATTGATTTCCCAACCCCTGTCCATGGATAAATTCTGTCGCTAACATATCAACTCCTTCATCGTGTCTGCTACTTTATAATTGCATAACCAAATCGTATATAATGCCCTCTCTATCATTTGTCCTTCACCAGAAACTCTAGTATGTCTGGTAAAAGTTTTAAGATTTTGATAAAAAACTTTATCGTATTTTAAAATGTATTCTTTAGGAACAATAAAGTTTGCTCCAGGAGGAAATCGTATGTATCTAGGATGTACTGCATCATCAAAACAAAAATCCAAAAAATCATTATACTTTTTAAAATATTTTGTAGGATGTTTAGGATGATTTAAATACCAACTATCATTAGTTTCCATCCAACCACCCTCACATGAAAACATTGCGTACCCATTTTGCAATGCGGTTTGATTCTGATCGTGTTCTTTCCAATCTTCCAAGCAGGTAAAAACTTTATTGTTAATCACTTTATCAAAATATTCTTTACCGACATGCCTACCAATAACATTTCCCTTCAAAAAAGCTATTACTTCTGGTAAATCATAATAATTATCAATTATAAAAGACATGTAATCGCTAATATTATATCCATTAGGATCACCGTTTACAATAGAGTATTCGGGATACTTTTCTTTTAAATTCGACGGTGGAAGCATGAGTGAATTATCATTATCTAACATGCCCCCAGCCCAAGTCTTATCATAAATCAAATGAGGGTTTGGATAATCTTTAATCCAATCCAAATCATTATTGTAATTTGAAATGCAAAGAAAATTCATAAAGAAAGTCTCACAACATTATTAAAAAAATTAGGCAATTCCAAATCACTCAAATCAATTTCCTGTGCTTTCTGAAACAAGAAATCATTTTCAACTAAAAGTTCTTCAGTGATGTCAGAATATTTTTCTACAAATAGCACAGGATATTTTTTAAATAATTCCTCTAGGTATGGATGCCTTTTCATAATTGGAACTCTACGCATATAAAGAACTTCCCAATTTCGATGACAATCGATTGCATTTCCTCTAGGACAAATCATAAATTTTGATTGAGCAAGATTATAAAGAAAGGTAGAAAAGGGAACTCGTTTAGTATGAACTTCTGCCCAAGTTTTATTGAAAAATAATTCCTTTATTCCAACTCTTTCTTCATGAGAACTTTCATTATGACTAACATATAAAAGTCCAGGAGGATTTTTAGGAAGTTTTCTCATATAGTCCTTTATATCTTCAATTCTCCTATCACCAAATGACATCCTTCTCTGCAGTCCGTAAGGTGCAGGAACAACCTTACCACCATATGATAATGCATTGACCGCAGAAATGCATAAAACATTATCAGGAATTGCATCAAAAATAAATTCATCAATTGGAGTATCTTCCAAATTGGTGAAAATAATAAACTTTACATCAGGAAAACAAGAACAAAGTTGGAGTAAATCATTTTTTTCGTGCAACTTTTCCACATATGCACGATCAGAATCACTTACTTCAACAATATGTCTTTTATATAAACGTATATTATCAATAAACAATGTCATATAGCTACGACTTTTAGTTATCTCAAATAACTTAGAAACAAACTCAACATTTGTAAGATTTGCTTCTTTCATAAAAGATGTATGAATATTTCCCCACTGTCCAGATTGATCCCCAAAGGAATAATCACACAATTCGGATAATGCTACGCCCTCAATCAATTCCATGGTTTAATAAACTCAGAATACTTTTCTTGATTTTGCAGAATATACTCTGGATATGAATCATCAATAGGAACGGCTTTATAAGTCATTCCACGATTCAAAGGATCTAATCCACGTTCAATTTTTTCCTCAGCATTGGAAATAACATCTTTAGTATTGTTTTCAGTATGTTCGTATGAAGCCAATTTAAGTTTAAAATTTTCCGCGTTGCCAAGAAAACTGAAATGCCACCCAGCATCTTCAATCCTATATGCATTTTTATGATCCTGGCGATGTTGATCTATCGTAGTATTTTTTAGATGTTTCCAAGTACAAAGTCTAGACCCCATCCAATCATCTTGATATAAAAAGTTTAATTTGTAGTAATAGGCATTACAAATAGCAACATAATGATTACTCGAATTAAACCACGACAAATCTTCTAAAACATATGGATTAATGATTTCATCAGCATCACTAGTAATGATTAGATCCTCATCAGACGCTCCTGCCTTTTCAATACCAAATGCACTATTATTTCGATTAAAAAGTGCTCGCTGAAATCTAATCGGCAAATCAATAAACCTTGTTCCATAAGGATCTGTATCATTATATGCAACATGATACTTTGTTTTCTGTAGCATGTGGCTAAAATCGTTTGGAATTTCTTCAGTAATATGATGAATTATTTTATCATTCCATTTAGAAAACCTATCCCTATTTTCTTGGTAATAAAGTGGTTTCTCATTGCCACTAACAGTAAATGGCGATTCAGTAATAACAAAATAATCCACAACATCATTTAGGATGTTGAGTCTCATTTCCAATAGTTCCAACTCATTAAAAAAGATAAAAGAATCAAATACTTTCATTCAATAAAACCTCACTAAATTCTACACTTTGATTTATAAAAATTTTCCACCTTTCTTCTGGAATGATTAAAGGATCAATCCACCAGTCTTCATATGGATTTCCTTCGTTTTTAACATCTTTAACAATTCTCTTATACCCCAAAGAACTAAGAATCCGATATTGTTCTTTCTGAACTTCTTGTCCTCCTGCGTATAAATCGGTTTCGAATGTTATTACAGAAAACCTATAATCTTTTAGTGGAAGTTTTCTAAGACACTGCATTGTAATTTCAGGAGGATCACAATCCAACTGAAGATAATCAATTTGTTTAGGAAATTTATTTTCGTCAAAAAAAGATTTATAGTCATACTCAGTTGCATCAGCACAAATACATTTGTTCTTTCTTATTGAATTAAAGTAGTCAACTTTATTGCTATCAATTTCAAAAGAAACGCCATTCCAGTTGTACTGAGATTCGAGGAGATATGAGTTGTTAATTACTCTTGGTTTATCTGCTCCAATTTCAACATATGTTCCATTTCTTTTCCCATCTAAAATAGACAAAACAAACATGTCCTGCATAGATTGAGAATAATTATTTTCAATCTTTTCCGATTCTGAAAATTTAAACCTTAGATTCTCATAATCGTCTTTGAAGTATCTTCTAGAATTTGGATACTGCCCTTCGTAATCAGTCATTTCCAGTAATCGTAAATGTCTTTAGTAATTTCATAATCCATCCTCTTAACTTTCCTGTTTGGTTGTTTCATTGCCCACACAAACATATCTTCAATTAAGTCATCCAGATTAGTTTCATCCTTAAAATCTAACACGGTTTTTGCCTTTGTATGATCGCAGTATGCGTGTTTTACTTCATGCCTCGGTTCACCATGCTCGATCGGAACTTCATATCCATATTTTTTACCAATCTTTTGAACTGTTTTCGCAACCTCATTCAAAGTAAAATGTTTATCTGCCCCAATATTAAATATTTCACCATCAAAATCGGTCAGAAGACGATCGAATGGTTCCATATAATATTTGATATCAGAAAACGCACGAGTCTGTTCTCCATCACCATAGACAAGAATAGGCTCTCCATTCAAAGTTTTGCGGATAAAAATACCGATTACATTACGATACTTATCCCAGATATTTTGGTAAATACCAAGAACATTATGAGGACGAACAATGTTATACCGAAGACCAAATTGTTCGTGAGCAAGTTTTAAATCACACTCAACAGCATACTTTGCAATGCCATATGGATCAATTGGTTGAGGACGCTTATCTTCAGTGAATGGTGGTTCCTGTTCACCATAAACTGCCATACTCGATGTAAAAATAAACTTAGTATTATGAGTTATACACTCATTAATTAAATTAGCAGAGCAAATAAGATTATTTCTATAATTAAAGTTGCGAATAAAAGGAGATAAACCTTCAGCAGCGTATGCAGCAAAATGAAGAAGAACATCTGGTTTATGTTCTTCAAACAATTCAACTACTTTTTTTCTCCTCTCTAAATCAAATTTTACAAAAGTAAAATTTTCCCCCTTAGGGAGAAAAGCTTTGTATCCGCCGGATAAATCATCAATGCCAATAACTTGATGCCCATTAGATAGCAGATGTCTAGAATAATTTGCACCAAGTAATCCGGCACATCCCGTTACAAAAATCTTCATCTATACTCCAAAATAAACTTTCTTTGTTCTTCTGTATTTTTCCAGCTACAAGGGAAAACAGTAAGATAATTTTTTAGCTCCATCAAATGCACATTAACATCACTATTAAAAAGCATACTATAATTTAGGTGTTCAGTCAACAATAAATCTGTAGTGAATAGATTCTTAGTGTAATTAGAACATAAAGCTGCTGCCATGGCAAAAGTTCCAACTCCAGATAAAGCAAGATTTTTAGCGAACATAAGAGTTGCAAAATCGTCAACAACCGATGAAGATTGAATCTTTACCTTATCGATCTTCATCAATTCATGAACGATAGGATTTTCTCTATCTGGTTCTGTTATTAGAATGCACTTATCAAATGACTCAATTAGATTAAGATAATAAATTAATGGATTTGGAATATAATTTGTGGGTGGATTAAAAATACGATGATAATTATCCCCACTTCGAAGATGCATTACAATAGTATCTTCTCCCAACACTTCCTTTTGAGGAACTTTTAAATTTGGAAAAATATATTGTTTGCAAACTCTGGATATATTTTGATAGACATATTCTTTAGATATACCTATTTCATTTCCCCCCTCAAGGATTCCCTTTTCACAATGCACCAATGGTTCCCAAGAATAAAATCTTTCAGAGTACTGTTGTGATTTTTCTTCAGGACCAAAATTTAAAATAAAGTTCCCAATAACTTCATGATCTAATGTTTGCTCAAAAGTATCTTCATTTTTTTCAGCAAACATTATACAATTGGCGACTTGCTGTATATTATTACCAAGTCTTCCACTCCAGTGAGATACGGAACATGTCATGGAGTAATTACAAGTTCATTTTCAATATTTTCAACATCTTGATTCCAATCAATAAAATCTGGATTATCTTTGTTGAAATGAAGATCATTCAACCAATTACGAATTTCAAATACTTCTTTCCAGTCAATATTCTTTTTAAACTTTTCAATTGCCTTCAAATTTTTAATACGAACAAATGTCATACCATAACTGGGTTTATAGTGCTTAACCTCAATATCATCATCTTCATATTCATCAATATCACGAACACTTTTAGGAAGATCGAAAAAGTCGGTAATTGCAACATCAACTCGCTCCCACTGTTTACCACCAATTACGTCTCCAGGACCTTCCCAATGGGAATCGTGAAAAATAAAGTATCCATTTTCTCTAATGTGATTTGACCAGAAATAAAGTTCTGCCAGAACTTGTTCTCTGGTATGAATGGTATCCACAAAAATAACATCAAAAGGATCTTCATCCCAATTTTTTCCTAACGTGACGCTATCCGCCGGATAACACATATAGTTTTCATTAACAAATCTAGCTCCGTTTTTTTGAAAACCATCAAACATCAAATCGCACCCACAAACTTGATTGTTTCTTTCCTGAGATTCGACTGACATAATAGCAGAAGATGCTCCAAGACGAACTCCCAAATCAAGAAATCTTGCATTTCTCATAGTCTTCACTACATCCAAAAGAATCCAAGCATTAGATCCAAGATCACAATGTGGTTCATTGATGAAGTTTTTTAGCGCACTAATATTAGACATAATTTTTCTCCATTTCTTTAAATACTTTTTCTATACCATCTTGTATTGTTGTTTTTGGTTGCCACCACTTAGTAATAAATGTATCTGGTTTATTCCTCTTGTCCATCTGCACATTATCTTTTTGCTCCGATGGTTGCAGTTTAATGTGATATCTACCAGATAAATTAAACTGACCAGAAATCATACTTGCAATATCAATGATTTTTGTGGAATTAAAACTGGTAATATGAAGATTATCTTCGGGAGTAAAATCATCATAATTTTCCATGATTGTTTCTAATGCCTCGCAACAATCCTCAGCATATAAAAATTCACGTTCCTCTTTACCATCGGTAAGCATATCAATTACACCAGTCTCAAATCCTTTGCGGATGAAATCAGTGATGACGTGTGCTTTATCGTGGTCTTTTTCAATTCCATAAACATTCCAAAACTTAACGATCAATCCATTCAATGACTTGGTGTAAAGTTCACCAACATTCTTAAGAACACCATATGGAGAATAACTCATATTACTCATCTGAGATGATGCAAAAATAAATCTCTTATTATACTTCTTAAGAATGCCAAATGCATTCGTCATCAAACGAGCATTGTTATCAATGAACTGAAATGTATGTTGATATTTTTTAAGATAGCGAGAACCACCAACATCAAATGCAAGAAAGAAAACAAAATCAGAATCTTTTATTTTCTCCTCAAGATTTAGATTTGGAATAATCGTCATATCTTGATCTGAACCATTAACAACATCAAATTCATTAACGGTATGTCCCTTATCACGTAGATATTCAGTCAGATATGAACCTATCTGACCACTTGACCCTAAAATAGTAACTTTCATTTATTCCTAATTTGTTCCAAAATCCATGTATAGGTTTTACTGATTCCCTCTTCAAGAGTTTGAGAATAATCCCAACCCAATTTTTCCCGAATAAGATCGTTATTTGAATTACGACCACGAACTCCAAGAGGACCATCAATATGATTTTTCTCTACTTTTTTTCCAGCAACTCTTGCGGCAGTATCAACTAGTTGATTGATGGTAACCATTTCTTCAGATCCAATATTCACCGGTCCAATAAATTCAGAATCCATCATTCGGCGGGTTGCTTCGATGCATTCGTCAATATACAGGAAGGAACGAGTTTGTAAGCCATCTCCCCACACATCAATGGTTCCACCTTCCTCTGGAAGGTAGGCAACCTTGCGGCAGATTGCTGCTGGTGCTTTCTCTCTCCCACCTTCCCAGGTCCCTTCAGGTCCAAAGATATTATGATACCTAGCAACCCGAACAGGAATCCCATAATTACGATGATAAGCGAAAAACAATCGTTCTGAGAATAGTTTCTCCCAACCATATTCGGAATCTGGGTTAGCGGGGTATGCCGACTCTTCACGACAGTCGGGATTATCTGGATCTAATTGGTTATGCTCAGGATACATGCAAGCAGAACCAGAATAGAAAATTTTAGTTTTGTTTATGCCTTTGAAATCATTAAGTTGACGCTGTGCTTCAAGGACATTGAGGTTAATAGTTGCAGAGTTATGCATGATATCAGCATCATTCTCACCAGTGAAAACAAATCCTGCACCACCCATATCAGCAGCAAACTGATAAACTTCATCAAAAGTATCAATATATTTTGACGGAACAAAATGATAAAAATTACCAAGATATCCTTTAAACTGAAGAACTCTTTCTACAAAAGTTGCATCACGAAGATCTCCCTGAATAAACTCATTTGCTTCCGTTCCAGAATATTCTGGACGCTTAAGATCTACACCACGAACCCAATATCCTTCAGAACGCAGTCGTTTTACCATGTGGCTTCCAATAAAACCACCAGCACCAAGAACAAGTGCTGTTTTTGTATAATCACTCATACTAATTTCGCTTTGTAAGAATTAATAATCTCTTCTATATATTCTATCATAGAATCCGTAATTACGGGAGAGCATCCCACAAAAAATACATTATCTAAAACCTTCATAGCATTGGGATAATTAAAAGCAGAATCTAAATGCCTGTATGCAGGATGAATGAGAAGATTACCAGCAAAATAATTTCTGGTTTGTATTTTGTTGTCTTCTAAAAATTTAACAAGATTAGTTTTATCACCATCACAAATAATAGGAACACCAAACCAACTTGTTTCTGCGTTATCTTTCTCATCAACAACTCTAACTCCTGGAATTTTGCTAAAAATTTCTTGGAGTCTAATTTTATTATATCTACGAAGATAATGTATCTCTTCAAATTTTTTTAATTGAACTGAGCCAATTGCACCAAGCATATCAATTGGTTTTAAATTATATCCAATATTACCAAAGACATACTTATGATCTACAACTTTATCATATCCAACTAACCAGTTATCAAATCTTTTTCCGCAGGTTCCACAAGAAAGAAGATTTTGAGATCCTACACAATAACAATCACGACCCCACCAAGCAAAACTTCTCGCAAGATCTACAATTTCTTTAACATTGGAAGAAACCATTCCACCTTCAATCGTGCAGATATGATGAGCAGGATAAAAGGAGCAAGATGCAGCAACTGCATAATCAGTCAGATAATTTCCATTCCATTTACTACCAAGACTATCACAATTATCTGCAATTATAGCAATACTCTTCCTTCTACAAAGGTCAACAAACTTTCCAATATCATAAGGATTTCCAAGAACAGGAGAAGAAATTGCTGCCACAGTTCTTGGAGTAATCTTTTGTTTGATCTGTTCCAAATCCCAGTTTAAATCAGAATAATCAATATCAACAAATACTGGTTTTAAATTATTTTGAATGATGGGATTTAGTGTGGTTGGAAATCCGCAGACAGAAACAATAATTTCATCTCCATCTGCCCAACCAAAATATTTTTTAAGTGCTGCAATCATAACAAGATTTGCAGAACTTCCCGAGTTCACCATTACAGAATGCTCAAAGTTAAATTTCTTTGAAAATTCTTTTTCAAATTTATTAACTTGTTCACCTGAGGAAAGCCATTTACCAGTCAAAAATGTTTTAAGTGCTGCTTCTACCTCTTGATTGTCCCAATAAGGCCCTGAATAAAAAATATTATTTCCTTTTACATAATCATTATTGTAAAGATAGGAAAAAAAGTTTTCATCACTTGCAAATAAATCAGTTAAAAACTCCTGGATTTGTTCTTTCATCACTATTACTCCACAATGTAAGAAAAGTTTTCTTCAAGGCATCCTTGCCATGCTAATTGTAGGATTCTTTCAAACCAATGCGACTCTAAAGGATTACTTGCATAGTCAGTATAATACATCATCTTTTTATAAAAGTTTTTACTATATTTTAAGATACAATTTTTTGGAACAGCGTAGTTTGCTGCTGGAGCAAAACTAATAAATGTTGGGATCTCAGAATCTTTTATGACAAATATGTCTTTGATAAAAGATTTAAACGTTTTTATTCTTGGGTAAACCTTGAGATTTTTTACATTAGCAATTGTCCAGGTATGAACATTTCTTTCTTCCCATTCCACAGGCAGAGAAAAATAATTATCATTTACTACGAAGGGAAACCTATTATGCAAATGAGTTCCTCTATCAATAGGAACAAACCAATTTGCATTGAGGGCGTAAATGAATCTATCTTTATTAGTATATCCCCTCTGAAATAGATTTCCTTTCACATGAATCATCATATCGGGCAGATCTTCATAATGATCCACAATAAATCTTCCAATGTCGTATATATTAGAACCAACATTTGGTGATGGAATTACTTTTCCCAAATGATCTATTCTAGACTTTCCAGGAAAATCATCTGGAGTACGATCATAGATGATCGTATTACTAGGAGAAAATCCATAATCGTGAGTTATTTTTAACCACTCCAAGTCGTGATTAGAATGATTACTAACAACAAAAGTTTTTGATATGGACATTGAACAAAATATATTTTTTCTATTCTACCACATCACAAAGTATTTGCAAGCCATCATTCAAAGAAACTTTTTGTTCAAAACCAAGAGACTTTAATTTAGAAATATCCATCCAAAAATTTTTAGTTTGAACTATCTTATGAAATTCTGGCGCATCAACATAATTTATTTTAGATTTTGAATTCAATTTCACTTTTACAATGTCAATTACTTCCCCAATACTTACAGGAATCCCACTACCGATATTATAAATCTCATTATATTCTCCTTTACACAAAACTAAATTAATTGCTTCACAAACATCATCAATATACATTAGATCTCTTATTGGTTCTCCCATATCATATAAATTTACATCTTCATTATTCCTAAGAAGACCAATCATATATTGAATGGCATTTTTCTTTTTAGATATTTTTCTATCATTCGGACCATAAACGTTGCAAAGTCTAAGGATACGATATTTAACTCCGTAAATTCTACAAAAAGAAATCAAAAGGTCTTCTGCTGCTTTTTTTGTAATTGAATAAAATCCCGTTGGTTTACAACAGTACTCTTCTTTTGCTGGTAATTCAGTTTCCCCGTATACAAACCAAGAACTAACAAAATTGAAAATAATATTAGTATCTCTACAGAAATCCAAAACTTCACAAAGAATCTTGAGGTTGGTTTCAACATCTAATGTAATACTTGTATGAACATTATAATTATCTACTGTTGATATTAAATATAAAATATTTTTCGTTTTTGGTTTTCTTTCATCTCTATCCTGTCTTACAACAAAGTCATCATAGAGACTGCAAAACCTATTGCCAATAAATCCAGAAGAACCGTATACGCTGATCATTTTTTAATTTGATTATACTAAAAAAGGTGGGTTTATACAACCCACCTTAAAACTCAGGCTCGCCACCAATTCTTTAACTGGAAATTGGAAACCAGGCGGAGAAAGAATTCCCCATCCGCACCACTTGCTCTTGAGAGAAGCAAGAAACTCATAATAGGGTCATATTGACTCCACCACTTAGTTTTAAGAAACTAAGAAAAGTTGGGTTAACTTTGATATCTCGGTAATACCAAAGAATGCACATAAGAATAGCACATCCCAAAGTTTAAGTTTAATAGCAAAAGGTACTGTAAGTAATCCTCCAACAACTTTTATCATTAAACCATATTTAAATTCTCCCCACAACATAGTTTGATAACCAATTATAAGGAGAATATTACCAATCCATCTTAAAAGATCAGATTTAGACATAAGGGGTTTTGCTCCCGACCAGTGCTGTTATAGTCCATCCGTGACTTAATATTTAACGTGATATAAGTTCAGAAAAACTTCCGATCCTAAATTTCGGTTCAATATTTTGTGGTTCATCATTTACTTCTTTAGATTTTACTTCTTCAATTTCAATAGATATTTTATTTTTATCTATGTTTTTTGGGGAGTTAGATGATGATTTTTTTGGCATTATAAATCAAAAAAGTTTAAAACTATTTAGGTTTACATACCAGGTCCATATTTTAAATTTGTAGTCATGACATACCTATTTACATCCAGATCATTCCTTTCGGTCTTATGATTTAACCATCCAGGAAATATAACAATATCATTTGTTTTAACTGGAACTTCAACCCATGGATATTGATTTTTTTCTTTTTTAAAATAAGTCCTCTCAACTAGATCATTCCACCTATGATATTCTAGTGGATCCCTAATTAGCAGATTTCCACTACCTTCTGGGCAAAACAAATAAGAACTTACAACAATATCAACAAATTGATGCATATGTTCTAGAGTTTCTCCACCCTTGGAATGTCGATTTACCCAAGAATTTGTAACTGATATTGGTTGATGAGCCAATCCAAATTCTTTGAGAATGAATGGCATATTTGCATTCAAAAATTGGATAAATTTTTTATTTTCAACCCAAGTATGAGGTTGCCCATTTATGTTATGAATAACTGTGGAAGTAGCATCTCCATATTCAAGAGGAACCTTTTCTTCTTGTGATCTGGAGTATTCAATCGTTTCATCACATTTTGCTTTTAAAGTATTTTCAAAATCAAAATCGTAATAAAGTTTGATTGCTACTTCTGGTAGAATTTTAATTTTTTCTATATGATTTAACATTTTACCTACTATTCATCATCTTTTACATAACAAGGAACTCTATCTGGATCTAACCACTTTGCATATTCAATGTCTTCCATTGCAGTAGTACATTGTAGACTATTATCAAAAAGATAAATGTCATTCCAGCGTTTTGTGTATTCATTTTGTTTTTGCATACGATAATCGGGTTTACCGTTTATCTCAAGAATACCTGCTTCGATAAAGCGGTATCCTTCGCGTTCCAAAAGAACTTTAGTCTTCATGCCACTTCAACAGATTCTAGATCGGAAAGAACATATTCCATAAGCATTTCATAGTCATCAAGAGGATCACCAGAGAACACTACACCTTCGTTTTCATAATAACGGCGAACCTTTTTATAAAGTTTCGGATTCTTTACATCAAGGTAGAAATCGCCATTTGCTGCACCACGAAGGGTTTGAATGTCTTTCTTAAATTTTGCTGTGAGAGTCATTGTTTTGAATGTTGACCTTAGTATTATAAGGGTTTGACTTGGAGAAGTCAAGACGGACAGTAGTGCTTCTGTCCTATGCTCCTTGCGTGGATCGAACACGCCTCAGGCGAATTATGAGTTCGCTGCATTCACCAGATTGCTAAAGGAGCAAAGTACGAGTGGGTGGATTCGAACCACCTCAAAGCCGCTAATCTGGCGGAAAGAGTTTATAAGACTCCTCTGACTACCAAGTCTCACTCGCTTAAGACCAGATCTATAGTAGCAGATCTGGAACGCTTTGTCAATCAAGAACCTTCTTCATGGTCTGTGTGGAGACGTATGAGTTCATCATCCACAGTTGATTCTATTGCGTACTTTATGGTTTCGTTGTAAGGAACTATCACTGCGTTTTTATTTCCATCTCGTATGATAAATGATTCACCATTTTCTACTCTTTGTATTAGATTGTCAAAATCAGATTGAAACTCTTCGACTGTAAAGGATTGAAGTTCTTCTAGTTCTTGATACATTTTCATAAAGTGATTTTTTATGAGTCGGGGTGACACGGATCGAACGTGCGACCTTCGCTTCCCAAAAGCGACGCGCTACCTGCTGCGCTACACCCCGTTACTTATCTCTATGTATAAACATAATACCAGCAAAAGGAACGACTGTCAACCCCATCCCACAGAGAAAAAGAAAGAATGGATTTGATGCGAGTGATTCTACAATATGAAAAATCATTGCGGGTATGCGTGGGTGAGTCCCCAGTAAATCCAACACCCCATAATTATACCATAGATTAGGGTGAAAATCAAGAGTGTCTTAGTCATCTTCTTCGTCCTCGTCTTCGTAAGTTGATGGTTCTTCAAATAACTCATCCATCTTTTGTTGAAGTATTCTTTGGTGAAGTTCTTTTAAATCTTCTTCTGTGAATCTTACCACTAGTAATGGATCTCCTGCTCTAACGTTATTTAACTCTGGATGTTTTACCTTTGGACTTTTAGAATACCCATGATGAGCATTCATAATCATCCAACCTTGTATAAACATTGTTATAGAAATCACTAAAAGAACAAACCAAGGAACCAAAAATATTAATTCAAAGTGATTTTGAGCCATGGCAATAATGGCGGAATAACTCCAACTAATCTTAGAAGTCCCTCAGCAAATAAAGCAAGAACCACCCAACCGACGCACATACTAATGATAGAAGCATTACGGTTGTGTCGTCGTATTGCTGCATCGATCATCTCCTGAACTTCAGAACGTGTAATAAATTCTTCTTGTTCGTGCATCATTTCTCATCTCCAAGAAACTTTGCAAGAGGATCGACTCTTGTTTTTACAATTTGAACGGCTCTCTTATAGAACATATTATCAGTATTACCTGAAGTTTCAAATGTTTCTTTTATTTTCACCCAATTCTCATAAGTATGTTGATCCATTGGGATTTTAGTGATAGTACTACTATATACTAATCACAGGTATTTCAACGTCAACCAAATGTCAGTGTTTTGTAACACTACTATACAGAAAACTAAAAGAAATATTAAATTGGTATCCTATATAACGGAAAGGGTGGGATTCGAACCCACGGATGCTTTCACATCGCCAGTTTTCAAGACTGGAGCCTTCAACCACTCGACCACCTTTCCAGTATTAATCCTTAACGGACTTCGAAATCAAGTCGTCTCACTTTACGTTGACG
>JACCDW011625545.1_pt1 | contig 24330 bp, 22 predicted proteins | sample 7449781 | NCBI WGS metagenome assembly JACCDW01 (sample SAMN15323449, study PRJNA562643) | freshwater metagenome | isolation source: river surface water | place: USA:Blue River Watershed | collected 2017-08-18
AATAGCGTAACATTTATTGGAACGGTTAACATATTTCATTTTAATTTTGTCAGAGGAATGGTGTTGCAATGTTTTACAATTGACTGGATCATCGGCCGTTAACATTTTTTTGTCAGACTGATCCCAAAAATCTTCAACCGTCTTAAGATTATACAAAAACTGGTCGTTTGTCTGACCATGCAAGGCCAATTTTTCCAAGACACATGATACTCGGTCGCCATGAGCAAAACTTTTGGACTGAATTTGCCCAAACTTAAAATATGCATCTTCTGACAGCCCGACTATGGGATAGTATTTTTCCAGAGTCCTCATGACAATTATGTTTTTTGTTCCCGATGGGCGGTTGCCATTCTCAAGTTCATTCCAAAAGTCAACTGAAATATCAAGGTTAATGTCGACACCATCCTTTGATCGATCAACAAATAAGAAAATGCCACAAAATCCGCAAACATAAACCAACTCTGCGAAAATTTTATTCCACTTAACGTTCCCGACTGAAAAGGATCGATGCTTAACAAAAATTTCTACCATTGTGTCCACAAAATCAGACCTCGATTCAAAATGTTCTGGCAAGCGGCCCTTGAAAATATAACCAAACATCTTATCGTCGATCCGTTTTGCCAAACTGATAACCAAATCAGCAGTTGACATGTCAAGACAGGTTGCTATAGAATTTACCAATCCTGAACTAACGCCATCTTTGGTATTTTGGTCAACCCCCAAAATGACAAACTTGTTCGGGTAATCTATGGAGTCAAAAAGTAATCCTCCCAAAATCGATGGCAACTTTGCGAGCCTACCGGGGTCAATATTTTTTCCATAATCCATTATGTGCCGGGCTTTCCCAAGATTTTTGTCAACCTTGAAAGACTTTTTTGCCAAACATTCATCGAAAATTTTCTTCTTTCTGCCGACTTCATCGGACTTTGTTTTTTTGCTACAACATGGCAAACAATATCCCTTGGGGTGGACGTTGGTTAGGAATGAAAAGTTTGGATATTCTGAGTTGTTGCATGCATAATAGGCAGGTTGATTAGAAGTAAAATTGTGGTACTTGTATATTTTTTTGAGACTTTTGTCGGACATTTCGTCAACCTCTTCTTTGCTATACACCGTTGGTTGATGACTCTTCATGCAGATTCTGGAATAAACTTTGTTGACACCATGCTTTTTCAGTTTGTACAATTCAGGATCAGTCTCTTGCAACTTTTTCAACTTGCGCACATTTTTCGACTGGACATTAACAACAGTCTTTAATCCTTCGTGGGACATTTTGTAGAGGAATGATGACAAATAAGAAAACACAATATCAAACTCAACTTCATGAACTCCATAAATCTCAAACTTTATACCAGTTGTCCGATGTTCCATTTTCAAAATTCTTCCATCGTAATGCTGATCCCATTTTTGTTTTATCAAGGGGTCACTAAGTCGGGCGTAATAATTTTGTAAAGTTGATCCAGCCGCGACAACAATTTTTTCTACCAAGTTTCTGTCATAACCATGCATGCCCTTGCGAAATGCAAATTCATATTTTTCTGTGGTACCTAATCGAATATGCAAAATACCAGCGCGACTCCACTCCGCTAATTTATCTCTAATCATTTTGTAAGTTTGACTTGTCATGGATTTTTTCCAATCAATGTCAATGTTCATGCCTTGAAAGATCAAATTTTTGTGACCCACTTGGGGTAGCAACTCAGCATTCATAAAAACATAATGACCAAATTTATTAACCGTGTCGACGATGGGGTTACATGTTTTTTGAACGACCTCAATACCTCTTTGCAAATCAACACCATCTTCCTCAAACCATGTAACTTTTATGAAATATGATCCATTGGGTCTTATATTGAAAAATAAAATTTTATCCTCGTTGGCGGCCTTACATGCAATTGTTATACCCGCTCTGTAAGTTGCTAGCGCGGGAAAAAGTATCGGCGTTGCGTGTTTTTGTTTTTTGCATAGGACATAATTTTTATTGTTGTGCGATACATATGCTTTAATTTCCACAATTAACGGCGTGATGGATAATTTGTCAAAAAGGTTACGAATGTTGAGCAAACATGATGACGTTTTAACGGTTGCATTCATTTGTATGATCGCAAATGACATATTTTTTAGACCCCAGTTGTGAACTGCATTTGCATTTTTGTAGATATAGTCTATGATGTTTGACTCAGCATCAAGCATGGGATTTAAAATTGATAAAGGTTTTGACAAATTTGGATATTTGTATCGCAAGTCATCCTCATCAATGAGGTAATCAACAAAACATTGTCTTGTCAACTGAGGCCAAAATTTTACGACAAACCCATAATACAATAGTGAAATTTGATATTCGTCTGACATAGCGGCCTTGATTTGCAATCGGGCTTCAGATAAAAACAACGCAAGATCAACAACATAAATTGTATCATTTTCTATAACAATGTCACTAAGAATTTTGAAACTGTCAAGCGAAATAATTTTCATAATTTGCCTATCGTCGTACAATTTTTTGTCAATCGGTATGGAAAATGTTGTTGTTTTTGGATCACGACAGGCCTCAACAATGTCGACATAATGTATCTCATCAGTGACCAACTTGTACAAAATATGAATTCTATCCTTGCTTTTGTAAAATACGTGTTGCCGGTATGGCGGTATTTTTGAGCAGGCATAAATTTTTTCAGTCAGGTTGGCTAAAGTGTCTTCTGGATAAATTTTAGGATGTTTCAATCTTTTTAGGCCAACCGGAGAAGGACTTTGGTGAAAACTATAGGCCTTGTTGGATGATATTTTTTGTTGATCGGCCTTGGAAATTGTGATCTCATCTTGTGGAGTGTCGTCTGCCAAGAGCATTTCTAATTCTGCATCATCAAAATCGTCCCCACCCACCTTGCCGCAAATTGGGTTGACATGAATATCAATGTCCTCTCCAAGACCAGAAACCATGGCAGGCCACAAAATAATATCCTCTATAGGACTTGCCAAAATGGCCGCAGCAGCAATCTCAACATCATTTTCTATCGTGGTTAACAAGTTGGTCGATGATGATTGCGTTGTTTCGTGAATATTTGTCACCTCCGATGGGTCAATAAAAGTTGCGTCACCAGACCCAATTTTTTCTGGCGAAGAGGGGTCCTTGTTTTTTGTGACCCCTAACTTTTGTTTCCATTGTTTGCCATAATATTCTGACAGCATGTTTTCCCATTTTGCAATATCTTTTTGGGTTGAGTCAACGTGATTTATGGCGTCAAGTATGTTTTTGGGAGGTTCACCTATCAAGCAAAAAGTTGATAATGTCTTATTGCCGCGAGGATCAAGCACAACTATTTTCAGCGGATTGAGGATAAATTTGTTTTGCATTTTGTTTTTGGAGAAAGATTAAAAATAGATTTTGGTTTGTATGCCGATAAAAAATTGAATGCTCGCTCTCTTGGAAAATTAAGTATGTTGTATATGTCGGAACATCAATATGCCAAAATTATCAACGCCGAATTTGGGTTCATAATTGCGATTCCACTTCACAAAAAAGGAGAAACCTTTCATGTGCATGTCAATGGAAATGTCTACCGGGGTCCCGAAAAAAATGAGTATGTCATTCTTAGTCAATCCCTTGTTCTTGTATCAAGGGATTATTTGTGCAAAGCAGAACCGGAACATTTACAAATAATGAAATACGTCACCAATCTTGAAAACGGCAAATATCTTGTCCGACTAAATCAAATGTATGCTTCCCCTGAAGAGATTCAAAATCCTCCAAGCGAGATCGAATTTTATGATTCTTATCCTCCCAAATATTTTGGCGCTCCTGTTTTGTATAAAAATTACATAATTAGTGTTCCGCTTAACTTGAAAGAATGGAGGAAGACTTACATATTTGCTACAATGCAAAGACGAGTTGGTTTCGCCATGATTTGTCATCGACCTTGGTTACCCGACGAGCTCATAAAATATATCGGCGCGCTATTGTGGCAAGCAATTACAGAAGATGTTTCTTGCTTTGTTGAGGATGGTGTATCAGAAATTGCGCGGGTTAAATTTGGAGCGTTGTGATTTTTTTGCAGATTGTCAAAAAAGTATCCCGGTTATCAACGAGGCATGGAGATTTGTTATGTTTTGTATGCGGTCATCATAGTTGGTATAATTTACTTGCTATGGCGATGGTTGCAATACAATCCAACTGAGTCGTCATCTAATGGAGTTCGTAGATCGTGGAATGTTTTAGGTCGATATGACAACAATCAAGAAGCCGCAAACGCAATGGCGGCTCTTCATGGAAAACTAATGAGCTTTCTCGAGATTGCAAAACTAAAATATAAAGTTGGAGTGATTGATGAAGACGCGGTGGTAAAGTCCATGACACCTGACCAACTAACAAAAAGGCAACTCATAACCAACTTATTGCGCAACTATAATCCTGAAGTCCTTTATGAGAACGATGCCAAGCTGAATGGTGGGACTTCATGGACCAATAACAAGGGTGAGTCAATGTATATGTGCCTTAGAAAAGATAGCGACCCAACTCAAATCGAAGATCAAGACATATCCTTCTTTGTTTTATTGCACGAGTGCGCACACATTGCCAACCAACTTACATGGCATCATGATGACTATTTTTGGGATGTTTTTGGTTTCCTATTGCGTGAGGCTGCCGACAGTGGAGTGTATAAACCTATTGACTATAGTCAAAATCCATCCAACTTTTGCGGATTGAAGATATCATATAATCCATACTTTGACGCTAGCGCAAATATATAAGAGCCGCGAGTCATCTTTTTTGTCGGCAAAAATTGAATCTGTCCTCTCTATCTAAATTCAATATGCAGCCAGACTTCAATTATAACTATCACGATGTTACCGGCCTATCCTTTGAAGAAGAGCTTGACGTCGCTCGATGCCTTTCTTGGGAAGAGAAAGTAGAACGCGACACTGCAACGATGATGACTTCTCTTTATGAACCCGAAGTTCGCGAAACCGAAAGCATTCCTAATCCCCGTCATGCTGCGCGGTACAAGACTCCCAATTGGCCAACAGGATGGCCACGAGGTGACCAGGTTGTAGATTTGACTGTCGATGATGAACCCGAAATATCAACAGTTAAACCATCCTACCTCGCTAATGACGCTCCAGTATACATTCCTGGAATATATTCTATGGACTATGTCATGTCAGGTTCATGCAACTTCAATTATGTACCTGTGTATTTAGCGCCGATGATGGTTGCGGAAAATCTCAACCCCAACCTCTTTATCAAATGACTTGTTTTTTGTGTACATACCTTTTTAAGAATCCTATCGCGGATTATGGAATTTGTAGAAGACCCCATCTTGTTTGGCTTTGTGAGTTTTGCTTGCGCCGGTTTCGATGAAGGTCATAGTGTTGCCCATGCTAAAAAAGTGGCAACTAATGTTGTTAAACTTGCGCAAATGGAAAAATTAAACCTCGATAAGTCACAAATGGAATTGTTGGTATGGTTAGGATATTGCCACGATGTGAACGACCATAAATATAAACATATAGCGGTCGGCGAAGAAGCTCTCGAAAAAGAATTTGCGAAGAAGTTTGGTGATGAAGTTGGGGAAAATGCAATTGTCCTGTTTAACAATATTTCTTGGAGCAAGCGAGATGAATCTGTTAAAATGACTGGAATATGGAGAACCTATCAAACATTAATTCAAGATGCCGATTGGTTAGAGGCCCTTGGTGAAGGTGGTATTAAAAGATGTGAGCTATATGACCCAACTAGATCCACTGAAGGTGTAGTCATTCACATTTATGAGAAATTATTCCGGTTGCCTGATTTTCTCAACACCCAGTCAGCTAGGCAAATTGCAGAGGGGTTGATGCAACCGCTATACGATTATGTGGCAAAATATGACGCTGATGGAGCCATAAAACGCAAATTTGTATCAATGAAGTAAGTTGATTGTCGATATTTTTTTATAGATCTGCGATGCTCATGAAAAGTCCATGTTTTTGACTCATACCAAATACATAGAAACGCGCCCCACTATAGACGAGTCATACTCCCCGGTTGAATGCTGTGGTATCAACCGAGCATGCACAATTTGCAAAAAGTCTCCATCGTCAATTAGATACACAAATACAGCGCATCTAGTTTTAGGATCAGATGGAAGTAAAACAGTAGTGACCTTGTGTACCACTTGTGAAGAAAAGGAGTTGGCTAGCATTTCGATCAGTAAAAAGATTTTGTGGTTAAGGCAAAAACAGTTTCGTCCAATTCAAGGACGGTGTTTAGGTCGTCGGTGTTACGTTTGTGGTGGATTGAGAGAAAATCAAAGTTCATGGGGTTTTTCGTATTTTATGATGCCCGTATGTCGGTTATGTTATCGAGCTAACTTAATCGCCAATTTGATTGACATTGTTGCTCGACTGAGAGTTAGTTTGGGTACTGATGTGGTAAACTACATTTGTGCCACTTATATGGCTTTGCAAAAATATCATGTTGAATGGTCGATAAAATTGAATATACCTTCATCAAACAATGTTTAAGGAACATCTTGACTACATAGAATCGAACCCAACTGCGCCAATAAGATGTCATCCAACGATAAAAAGAAGTTGGGAAAGAGGCTGCTTCTTTTGTTGCATATCTCCATGGAATACGGTTGTCATTACGTTAATATGAATTGCTTTGCGAATAAAGAAGGGGTTTGCGAGGAGTTTGCGATGTGCGATAATTGCGAACTGAAAAATGGTGGATCGTCTGGCCAACTACGTCTTTCCCCTAAGTCGCTATGGTTAAGGCAAAAACATTTCAAACTAGTTAAAATGACTAGGCACGAAAGTTCGCATATGGATAATATTATAGCAAACTGTTTTATTTGTGGGTCTGGTCAACATTATATAAAACCGTTTGGTTGGTCCGCTTTGGACGGATTAGGATTATGTCCTCCTTGCGTTGAACAATGGCTTTTGTCAATAAGTTTGGATGCAGCGTGTCGTATGAGGTTGTATTTTCCAATCGAAATTGCAAATATTATCGGACAATTGATATTCAATTTGTTGGTGCAGGATACGTAATTATTCAAATGCGCACAAAAAATAAACCCTCGCTCAGGCAACAAGTTTTTTTCCTAACTCAATCAACACGGGAGTGTTAACTTCGGTCATAGTGGGCATCGATTTTCCGTAGGTTCTAGGTGATTTGGGAAAGAGGGTTCCATTTATGGGATGATGAGTCATGGTCCTTTTCTCGTCAAAAGCCTTTCGTCTCTTCTTAAGTTGCGCCTTGGTTGCCATTCTTTTGGGCATCATACAAATGTATCCAACGCATCTCACATTTGGCAATGCGCGATTTTTCTCTGACTCTGACCCACAATGAATTGTTCGACTATCCCACAATACCATCGATCCGGCTGGGCATGTTATGCGAGTTGGTATGCAACCTTTTTCTTTATAGAAAGCAACTACATTATCACCGATGCGCTCAAAATTAGATTTTGGACCCTCGTTGAGTTTGAATGCAGTTGCTACTTCGCGATGCAACAAGTGACTTTTGGGCATGACGATCAATGACGCATCGTCATCGCGAACTTCTTTTGCAGTTACCCAAGATTGAACACATTCGAAATCATTTCGTTGATAACTTTGGTCAGTATGCAACCACATTTTATGAAAGTGACCCTTCTTTGTAACCTCGGGAGGTAAGTGGATGCTTGCTCCATCGAAGCTAACTAGTAAATCTGAAGTACCCCATAAAGTTTCAAACACCTTGATGACTTTTGGATTTTGCCTGACATCCCAGAGGAATTGTGCTTGTCCAACACCATGATGTTGTATAAGCATTGAATGTAGGGCACATAAATTAGCGAAACCACTCCATGTCGTCTCGTCATCTTGGCTCAATGGAACTTCCCATTTGGAAGAGATGTGTTCCAGAAAATCCCATGCACCATTCATCATACTTTCACATTCATCTTCGTCAAGAATATTTGGTATAATAGCAACACCATAGATTGACAGAGTTTCCTTAAGGTGGGTTAAATCGGTAATGAATGACGGTCTTTCCATCTAAGTTGCCCTCGTATGAACAATTCAATTTTATTTATTTTATAAAATTATAGGGGCATTGAATCATGGCAGTTGAACAGCGATTGACTAACGTTATTGTGACCGCTTTTGTTCCGGGATGGGCAAAAGAAAAATTGTCTTTGCAAGGGCAAACATTAAATTGGTGGCTTCGATTCGAAGTTCCCGAATTAAAACTGAAGTTCACTGTTGAATCGCCAGCGAGATATTCTTTGGCAGCGTGGACAGGGCTCATCACGAGCAGCTACCTCATAAGTTTCGAAGATGTTCATCGTCATACAAAAACATCAATAGTGAGTGACTTTACGGAAGTTACTTTCAAAACCCACGCGCCGGAAACAGGATCCACATTTGAGTTTTCGCTGTCAAAAGAATCCTTGCGCGAACCTCTTAAGAAAAGCGTTGGAATTTGCTGTCTCTCAAAAATATGTGTTTGCTTCGTAGAATGACTACTTATTTTTTTGAGCGTTTAAAAAAACAAGTTAAGATTTTGCCATATCACCAACGGCGCCATAATCGGGTCTGTTAGTTGGGTCACTTATTGGCGAACCATAGCTATCAAGTCCCGATGCTTGATGGCCTTTAGTTTGCATTCGTATTTCGGTTAAGTCCGCGTGACCTACATGACCAATCCCTATGTTTTGACTTTGGGCCAAGACTTGTTCCCAATCGGAGTCAGTCTTTGGCTTTCTCGGGAAAGGATTTATGCAATTGCCCATTTATCTACGAAACACGAATTCAATTTTTGACAATAAAAAACGCAAATCATGTCAACAGTTTACCTGTTATGTAAAAGAGACTAATACAGTCGTTCTTGACGGTGTTGCGACTTTGTCTAACGTGAATAAGGTTTAATATTGTAATTTTAAAGGCCTTGGTAAGAATTAACTTTTTGATGTCCTCTGGCAAAGTGGAGTAAACTTTGGAAGTGAAGATTTTCCATAATAGGCGATACTCATGCAATGTTTGCATTTTGTGAACATCACTCCAACTGCAAAAGTCTAACCATTTTTTGGGCCAAATGTGCAGGAATGGGTGATCGTAACTTGCTCGAATTTCTCGATTGAGGTTCAACTCATATCGTTTTGGAAACAGCTCTATATTTGCTATTTCAGGAACCGCACTGCCGTACTTCATAAAACGCACCGATAATATGTACCGCGAGTCAGGCGTTTTCTTACAACTTATTATTTCGGTGAATTTTCTTACATTTAGCGTGGCCCAATTAATACCATATATTCCATAAAAATTACACAACGCTTTTTCCCAAACAACCACCCCGCGACCCAAAACACCACCAATAATGGTGGCCATAAAGTCCCCAACATGAATGTGTAATACTGTGCTTATTTTAGTAAATGTTCCTAAATCCATCTTGGTCAATTTGACTCTTGATGAATCGCATTCAATTTTTAATGACAAAAAAACATGGTGATTCAAGATATTACTTTAGCGATAATACCTCTAGCACCAATAGTTTCAATAATGGAAGTGTTACGGCGCTGCTGGACATGGATGAGGTTTAATAATACCACTCGAAACGCCATCTCAAGTAGTGATTTTGTAACTTCACTGGGTAAATGGGAATAAGAATTAGATGCAAAAACCTTCCACAACAGGCGATATTCATAAAACGTTTGCATTTGGTGCAAGCGACTCCAGTTGCAAAAATTTAATGGGTTTTTGGGCCAGATATGCAGAAATGGTTTTTCATATGACAAATGTGCGTCCAACTTGAACACCAATTCTCCACGCTGGGGGAGAAGCTCCAAGTTTGCTAGTTTGGGTGTTGAGATACCCCACGACAAATAAGTTATTGACACTAAATATCTAGAATCAAGAGTTTTCTCGCATTTCAAAATTTCGTTGATTTTATCAACGCGCAGAGCATCCCACGCAAGGCTCATTACTTGATATTCACGACGCATTCCGTTCTCCCAAATAACTAATTTGTCTTCCCAATAAGCCCGCCGGACAACCGTTGCTATGAAATCTCCAACGTAAACGCAGGTTACTTCATCTTCCAATTCGAAGAAAGTTCCCAAATCCATTTGGTTTAAATATCGGCAATTCAATTTTTAGGGCGGGTAAAAAATAAGAAAATTCATTCCCATATTTTACCGCTAATGCAACTAGTTCCTTGAATTGAACTTAAGGTGTTACGCTTTTGTTGGATATGAACGAGGTCCCACAAAACAATCCAAAAAGCTGTATTAAGTAACAATGTTCTAACGTCCTTCGTCAAACAAGAATACTTATCAGAGGCAAAAACTTTCCACAGCTTGCGATATTCTATTAACATTTGCATTCGGTGTATGTCGCTCCACTTGTGAAAATCCAACAGATTTTTGGGCCATATATGTAAATATGAACCTCTACATTCGACATTTATGTCTGGGTCGATCGCTAAGTCATGTCCATCAGGAAAGAACTCTATGTTAACAGTTCTGGTTTTCATTAAACGATCTATAAAAATCATTGACAACAAATATCGCTTACCTGGCATTATTTTGCACCCCAAAATTTTAACAACCTGGTACATATCCAGAAGATTCCATTCAAGTCCTGCTATTAAATAACCATCACACAATCTATCATCCCATATCATTATTTTACTTATTATCCATTCGTTGGTAACCGTCACAATACAATCCTCAACATAAAAATGCGTTAGTTTCTTAACTTTGGTAAAGGTACCCAGATTCATTTTGACTTACTCAACAACTATTCAATTTTTGAGATCGGTACAAAAAAACAACGTCACCCTCATCCCAATCCCAAAAGATTATCAAGGTTGCTTATTTCTCTGCGAAGTCTATCATCCGCGATCGCATCACTCTCAGTCAAACTTGCTGAAGGTCGAGGAGATGAAAGTTTGAGCGAATCAGAATATGATTTTTGTGACACGATTGTTATTTTTGTGTCCTTATTTTTTGAGCGAATACATCCCATTAAAACGCGACAAAAAAAGAGCAAGTTTATTGACTTATAACGCAACCTTCCATATGAGGCCAATACATCGCTCCATCACGAATTGTTTTCGCCTTTTCATGTATGAGATCGATCAATATAAATCGAAATAAAATTTGCAAAATTGTGTTGGTAATGTCTTTACCTAAAGGTTTAAAATATTCGGATGTGAATATTTTCCACAGGGGCTTCCATAAAAGTCCCATACGAAATCGAGCAAAGTTTCCCCAATGATAAAGGTCAAACGGGTTAACAGGCCAAACATGCATTGTCAATCCACGATAACTGGCTGCTAGTTTGTGCGGAGGTACGTAGGTTATACCCTTTGAAGGTGACATGTCTATCGAGATGCAAATAATTTTTTCTGCCCCATAGTTTTCTGACTTTTGGGTTACCACAATTTGATATTCTGTAAAACTTATTCGTTTACATTCATGTAATTTTATATAAGTGTGTATATACCGATCGCCAATTCCTGTGACTATATGCCCATTTAATAAATTACCAGTTTCCCACACAATTAACCGCGTGCGTTTATCTGTTATAATAGCCAAAAAGTCACCTATCAAATAATCATTGACATCGTGTTTATACATATCGCAAAAAGTAGCGAGGTTCATTTTAATTGCCAAACTGAGATTCAATTTTGTGCATTGATCAAAAAAAAACAAAGGATTAGGACAACGAAACGTTAATCGTAAATTCGCTCAACACAAGATGATGTAACATATTGACTATTACAGAAGATATGTCGCCGCCGAGCAAGGTACTATTTTTTGATTTGCTATTTTGCACGAATGCAGCGACTAATTTGTTGATAAAAATCCAATCTTGCACCATTCGCGATTGCCACTTCTCTCCCAGCGACCACCGCTCGAAAGGATTGATAGGTTTGCTATAGAAAATTCCGTCCTCATAATCCACTATCCACGGAGTGAGAGGTATTAATTTCTCAAGACTTTCGAAGATGAGGACTGCGCCTGTTGAATTTTGACCTTTATTATTTACAATCATCAATGTTACAGATGTGCATAAATTGTTTGTATCTTTCAAAGTAAATCCCACAATGCATTCATCATCGTCCAATACCCAACCGCTTTGAAAAGGGTATCTTAATTTATGGTCAAGTATTTGAACCTTTCTCATTTGGTCGACACATGCTATGACTTGCCCAAACACAATGTTGGTTGCGCCCTCTTGTCTTCGATGCATTGTTGAACAATGCTGGTTCAATTTTTATGTCAAAAAAAACACTCAAGTTTAGTGTCGCTTATTTGTTGAGCGAGGATGCGTCAATTGGGAATGAAACTTTCTCAGTGTCAATCTTAAGTCCAATGTTCATGGCCGATAATTCATTGAAGAATAAGTTGGCAACCCATGATGATTGAACTCTAACTATGTCAGCATGATCACCGCAGTTATTACATTTGTAAATACCATGTCTTTCATTGACTGATGGTCTCGTCTTGCATCGACGACATACCATAATCTCTGCTCCGTCACTATCGAGATAGAATTTTTCCCACAATGCATACATTGCACCATGAGCGCAATAAACATCTTTCTCCATCTCACCTAATTTGTGCCCACCATCAACAGTCTTTCCTTCAAGGGGTTGCCTAGTTCCTGGCATAGAAGGACCTTTCATGTTTGCATATTGCTCATCGATGACGAACTTTTGCAGTCTTTGGTAGAAGTTGGTGCCACTAAATATCAGGGTATCGAATGGCTCGTTTGTTTTACCATCAATCATGCGTTGATGTCCTCCGTACTTAATACCATGTCGCTCTCTTAGTTTGGTTATAATCTCCTCAACATCGGGGCTCATAAATGTTGTGGCTCCAACATGAGCGCCAATTGCGTTACCATAGGCCGCTAAGACGGTCTCTCGAAGTTGGTTAATCGCCATTCTACTTGGTATAGAATGCGAGTTGACTATAAGATCAACAACAACCGACTTAAGATTATAAGGCATATCAACTCTGAGGTATTCCTGAGCGACAATACCCTTGTTTCCTGTCCGGCTTGAGTTACCAGTCCAAGATCCTTTACCATTACGACGGGTGTAAAATGTTCCCGTAGGTGTTGTGAGACAATATACTTGACCGCTAAATTGAACAATCTTCTCGGACTGAGAATTTTGTTTGCGAGTATGTCCATGATTGACCATTGGGTTATTTTTGGTTTTAATTACGGATACTCGAAGAGGTTCGGTTGTTGCAGCGATAATTTTACCGTTGCTCGTTATAGTTTCCGTCATTTGACGGGTGCTAATATATGATGAATATCCGCAATGTAGGGATAGTCTAGACACATCATCGGCTAATCTTCTTGACGAAGTATAGTACATGTTGTTACCTTTCTTATCGATGTGACCATCTCCCGATATAAGGCTATCCAATAATATGCGTGACTGATTTTGACTCACATTGAAAGCATAGTCAGGTAAATATTTGTTAGTCGCGCCAACTGATAAGGGTTCTAGCGCAGTTTTGATAAAGCGATCTACGATGCAATGCTTTTCTCCGTATGATTTAAGTTCAACTCCTAATTCAGAGCAAATTGATCGCAAGTGTTCTATTTTGCGTTGTTTAGTTGCGCAAAATGTTACCCGCGAGGAATGAGTTTTATCAACCCATCCATCAGATATAAACATACCCAATAGGTCAAGCCATGCATTCATGGCGACTTTCTTGGTTGAAACACCGTCGGTCAAAATCATTTCAGCAACTTCAGGATGAGACCAGATAGCGTTCTTTTGATATTGAACTCTCTTGCCAAATAAGTTAGCAGCTTCAACAAGAGAATATTCAGTGTGATTTCTTAGTTTCACATACATTTTATGATTGAGAGTCACGGAGTGACTGACCATTTGGCTTTCAATTTGATATATAGGGCCTTCATGATCATACGAATGTAATTCGATAGGATGTTCGTAAGTCATGACTCCATCTCGCAAACAAGCGACCTTGTGTTGCAAGGTTACATCCTTTATGGGAATCCAACCTTGCGTCGTGGCAACCTCATGGTCTTCAGTTACGCAAAGTTTATCTCCCGTCATGATGGGTCGACTGTCGGCTAACTTGACTTTAACGAGTGCCTCATTCTTACCATTTCTGACAGGTTGTACATCCACAACGCGAGGGGTCATTCCATCTTTCTTGAAGATGTTACTTCTGTCCTCGCGGGTATATTCGTCGTCGGGTTTAGGTAGCTTGTATGTTTTGACGACCAACACATACCCCTTCTTGACAAGAGTGCCGACTTTTATAAATCCTTTGCTGTCTACATGTTCAAAGTTAGCACCTCGTTTCATGTTGCGCGTACGCAACTGATCTATTTTACCAAACTCTTCACCTTTTTCGAGTTGGGCTTTTTCATAGGTGAAGAAGGTTCCATCGAACATTCCACACTGTACCGAAGACTTGTTGATTATCAAACTGTCTTCCATATTTTGACCCGTATGGATCATAAAAGCCACCGTCACATTTTGACCAGACGGGTAGCAAATATTATCCGAGAAGGTGCTGACTAATGGATAATGATTGTAATATTGAAACATGACATTTTTGTCGATCCGCTTGTGATAGTTAAGCGCGTACCAAGATGATGCCTGTTTTCTTTGACATGCAAAATAGGTCACTCGAGTACCGTTAGAGTGGTTACCATCTGGTGATGACAAACTAGTTACACCAAGCATAGCTTGATTACAATCACAATGAGTGTATTGCATAAGCACATTATTTTGATGTTTCCTTAAAGCGTCAATGTTTTCTGCAAATAACAGAATTCTTGACTCTTCAGGAGAAACAAATTCGACAATACCTTCCCTAAGAAGGTCCCACATGTTAATTCGTTTACACATGAGATCTCGAACGTGTTTTTGTGTCAATCTTATCCATTGACGAAATTTGAAATTCTTGTCGCCCTTCTTACGAGCGGCAATATATTCTTCAATGTTGTTGTACACAATGATGACTGGCCGACACAATCGACCGACATCAACTTTGAAATGAATCTCGCGTATAGCGGGATCCCAAACAATGACAGTACCATAGTGTATTCTATCGGCCTCGTCATTTTGATTACGTCGCTTGTTAATGTATTTTTTTATGAAGGGTGCTGCATTTCGGCAATATCCGATGCAAACTCCATTCACATCGACCGACACTAAATTTTCAACAGTTATCTGTTCAGGGGTAGTGTCTGCCCACAATATAATATCAGGATCAGCCTTAATGGTGTCCGATAGAGCATAGCTCGATGCGGCAGGCATAATGTGACAGTTTACGGCAAACTGTTTCTTTAACCCAACTGTGTGACCAGATTCGGGCGATTGAGTTGGATCAATAAATCCATCAACCCCTGGGTTAACACGACGCATTTCATCTGCACGCTCGTTACTGTTGCTGGCGGTACCAGATGCTGATAACAAATTGAGCATGTTTTTGATGTTGAGGTCGTTCTTTAGTTGTGCTAGCTGGGCTTGTATGCGAGTTGTAATTTTTGTGTTTCGAATTTCAATGACCTTACTCGCAGCCGTTATTGATTTTTTCATAAGTTGTTCCAGATGGTCATGTTTGATCGCAGTTCGCACTGCAGAATCAACATCAACTGCACTAAACGGTGCACTATCAAAGGCCTTTATTAAGGCTGATATGAATTGGGCATGTACCGCAAAGTTAAAATCTGTCTTGAAGACTTTTGCTAAATTAGTTCCCGCTGGGTGCATTCGTCTTTCTCCAGGATGGTCTCTGTCGGTTTGTGGGACTATGCCCAAGTAGACCAACAATAACTTTCTTATGAGCCTTGCTAAGTAACGTGTTTTGGCAAATCTGTGTTTTTCTTCAGTCCCAATGTTGGTCAAAAGGTAATTATCAAGAGTCGATGCAATATTGCCACCAAGATAACGCAACACATTTTTGTTCTTTTGAGCTTCAGTTTTGTCCTCTGGAGGTCGTTTGAGATTGGCAATATGTTGCAAGATGACATCTCGAGAAGTTTCGTGCATTATGCCCTTGAAATCATTATCGACAACCTTCATGGCTTTCAACAAGAGAAGCTTAAGTTGTTCGCCAACCGTATCAAGGACTGATAAACCTTGTACAATGTGATTTATTATGTCATAATCGCGGGTCATACCAAGGGCTCGAAACAGAATGTAGAAAGGAAATTTCCATTTGATATCTTTGTTTATTGTTATTTCTGTGTAGATACCTCCATCGTTTGTCACGGTTATGATAAGTTGCCTTGAATTTTCAAACGCATCTCCAGGTTTGGAAATGTAAACCCCTCTTGCAACCTCATCATTGTAGTCGTTTTTGTACGAATGAAGTGCATTTGTGGATATGTTTTCACCAACTTCAATAATCCAATCATTACCTCCATCCAATATAACCGATCCACCGGGAAACAAGTGATCTTCACCCATTTCCCTCAAGGCTTCTTTTGAGTTGCGAGAAGTCGGGCACAAGTAGGTTCCAACCATACAAGGTATAGACCCTATGCGTAGTTTGTTGATGTGAAATTCCTTAATAGTTGGGGCCTTATTTTTGTCTTTGTAAATTGCTTTGACATGCACCGTAAAAGTTAGATAAATATCGCAAGTATACGATTGACCTCGCAATCTTGCCATGTTTGGCGTAAGTTCAACTGGCTCAGCGGCACTTGACATTGTGGTTTTAGGAGCGGTTGGTTCGGCCTTTTTGTACTCAATACGAATCACGATATCTGATATGTCTTTGTCTTCTGAGGTACTATCTCGCTTGTTGCGAATGTTAGTTTCGTTCCCGAAAAGTTGAGTCACAATTTGGTTTATACCATTTCGATAAAATTCGTTCATCGAGCTAATATGAGGACCCGCTATACCTTTTCTTTCGAGTTCGGCTCTAAGAAACTTCAAGAAATCATGCTGGTTTAGGGCTTCATCTATGTGAGTTACCGGCTCAGCAGAATTTAAAGGTCGATTTGACTTCAAACGAAGGTCCTCTTTGGGAAGTTCCTCGGTCTTAAGGGCGGAGTTTAGATTAAAGGCTAATTCTTGGGCCATTTAGTATATAAGTTACTAAAACGTATAATATATATTCAATTTTAGTCAAAAAAACAAGGGCCTTTATGTGTGGAATCCCATACATCTTCCCAAATTTATGAGTGCGTCAGACATGGGATCCCAAATGCTCGTAACGTCTTTCGGGGATGCTGCGGAGGCTTTCTGTTCAATGGCGACAATCCATTCATCAAAAGTTTTTTCATTGAGCCATTCAGGTCTTATTCTGAGCAAGAGTTGGAAACATAAAACGACCAAATCGATGGATCCATGTCGCATAATGACCAACATTCTTCCACTGTCTATTCGACAGTTCCATAACCATCCCACTTGAAATCCGGCTAATATCAAATTATCTGCGAATTTGCCTATTCCTTGTTTCTCGAGACTACTCGTTATCGGGGTGCTTCCCATCGTATGCCCTATGGTGGGCAAAATGTGTTGCTGGAGCCAAACGTAAGTTCCGATTCTTATTTTGGTGTCTAACATCAACTCTTTTAGCAGTGATAAATTGGTTATAGGATTCGCTATTGAACATTCGTTGAAGAATGTTTTGACTGTTCCGGTGGTCAAACAATTTGAGGCGCCCACATGTATGAGAGTTGGTAAATCATTTCCATGCAACGCTCTCAATAGATAAGTCGTTAAGGACTCAGCAGGGTTCTTCTTTTTTGCCCAACTATCAACAAACATTTTCATAGTTTTGCAAGTTGCGCGAATGGATAAGAGGGAATTTGGTTCAACTACAATCAGCCTCATTAAATCGGGACCCAAATTTAGTGGCGTTGTTTGCGTTTCGGCTGAGAGGTGTTCATTTTCCAATAGTATTTTGCACGTTAACTCATATTTGAGACGTTCTATGACCGATGTGTTAGCAACGAGTACCATAACTTTGGCGCGTTTTGATAGAAACCGACAATAATATTTGGTTTCACTCGATAATATAACAAGGCCCCTTAATGCGGCGTTGAATATTGTCCTTGCGATGTTAAATTGGTTGGCGGCGAGCGCCGTTGTCAATGTATGATTGAGCGCTTTTGTGACCAGATCGGTTGGGTTATGAGCAATCAACATATGTGCGAAAATTGGATTGTCTTGTGTTCGGCTGACTTCCGCCAAATTATACCACGCATTTCTTACTTTTGAGCCTGAACGCTCTGTCATTCCAAACTGTATCAACCATCGTAACGTTCTAACAGTTGGCACTAAATCAAGCAAACTAGGAGTTATAATTTCCGCAACAGCCTCCCTAAAATGGTTAACACACCGAGGATTAGTGCTGCGGTACATATCCAACAGACATATCATAACAAAAACATTGTCAGTTTTCACGGCCTCCAGAATTGTTTCTTTTAGCTTTATTTTACGTATCGATCCAATAGAAGTTCGAGCAAAATTGAACGATCGATGAGTGCAAGTTTCCACAATTGTTGGGGTAGTGCAACACTGTTTAAACGCAAGAATGGTTTTTAATGCCTCATCCGGGGTCATCATCGTGCGGACGATATACTCCCAAATTCTGCGATCGAGCATACACAAGTCTGGCGAAGAAAGTGCCATAGTGTTTTACACCACAGCGCGATTCAATTTTTTTGTCACAAAAAAATCAAATTAGTTGCGTCAGGACTTAAGGCATTTTCGCAAATACTTTAATGCGTCCATCTTAAGCCAAAGCGTTTCAACATCCGCTGGAGCCGCCACCTCTATCAAATTACTCATCTCACGTATCATCCCATCAACAGTACGAATTTTTAACCATCTGGGTCGCATTCTGAATAACAAATGAAAACATGAAACTACGACATCAACGCTACTCTTTTTTATGATCGTGGTGATATACTCTTCTCCAACATACGTACCCCAAGATTTTTCCAATTGCACTTCGGCTAAAATAGCATTTTTTGCGAATAATGACGAGTCACAATCTTTAAGAGTGACTTTCATTATATTGTTTGACTTCAAAACCGCCACCCATCCCAAAATATGCGTTTGAAACCAAACAAATGTACCCACTTTCACACTACCATCTCCCAATAATTTTTTAAGCAGGGTTGAGTTAGTGATGGGATCTCGTTGTCCTAAATAAGCAAAGAAGGCTTCTATGTCGTTCAGAATTATCTGGTTGGCTATCCATATCAAAGTAGGAAAGTCATTCGAACGCAACGCATTAAGTATATGACTGTTTAAGTTGCCAAACCCAACACGTTTATTAGCCCAACTATCGATTATTTGTTGAATAGATTTACAAGTAGCTCTCATAATCAGCAATGAGGGTGGGTCGCTTAGAACGAGTTTCAAAACATCCGATCCAAGATGGAATATATCAGTTGGATTCGCGATTAGAAGATACTCATATTTAGACAAAAGTTCAAGCATCATTTTTTGTCGGTGAGTATCTGTGCTCATTAAATCCAACTCCCATCTATTCCTATTAGCGATTGTGTCGATCGACATCTTTTTGTCTCGACACAGAGACTTAAACTCGTCGCCCAATTGTATGAAACCTTTTGACGCAGCTTGTAAACCACTCTGAAGGGTGTTGATTTTGTGCTTCTTAATTGCTTCAATCAATGTAGCTTTAGCGGCTTCGATACCATCTTCATTCATATGATAAAATGCTATCACATTTACGAACAGTGGATTATCTAAACTTAAGCATTTGCCAATTAGTTTACGACCTATTCCATGCATTTCAGAAGAGACATAGCCGTCGGCATCCTTACCAAAAATCATTAACCATTCCATCCCTCTAGGAGTTAATCCCTTCGAAAGAAGGTCGCAATTTGCGGCATCCATAACAACGCTCTTCAAACATTTTGCCAAGTCAGGACCCAATTTATGCAAGATATCGACCAAGCGCAACATAGCAAATATATCATCGGTTCGTATTGTTTCTAATATTTGATACGTTAAGTCTGATGATTCGGAATGATATTTGCATGTCCAAAGCGTACCAAACCCGAAATTTGCAAACCGATCCGACATACAGTCTACGAAATTGCATGGTGGTCTTGAACAAGTTTGCTTGAAAGATACGATGGCTTTTATGATTTCGCTTGGCGTCATCCAATTCAAAACAAGTTTCCAGACATTGACGCTCACGCGTTCTAAATAAAGAAGTTGAGGTTGCATTTGTCTTGTGCAACTTGATTCAATTTTTTAGGAGAAAAAATATAAAATGGAATCTGCTTAAGATAGTAAAAATTTACGGAATGAGTTGTTTGTCAGACATTTTTTTGTAAATTCTGCATGAGTTTGGGCGCGCACAAAATGACCGCTTTTCAAGATAGCGGCCTTATGATTTTCAATCGACTGCTTGCGAGTTTCTAATTCGTCAGGAGTGAAAAAGATAGTTTCTAACAAAGTTATTACCGCTGCTGGAGGCATCTTGTGATATCTTATTAAGTATGCCCCGGCCACTACAGGCGAACTATTTCTACCAGAGTTGCATGCCATGAATACCTTTTGTCTTTGAGAAGTCCTTTTGTAAATTTCCTCCACAATCAGCCATATTTTGTTAGAATAAAATGCACATTCATTGTCCACCCATTCATCATTGGGTATGTTTTGCTCATAAGTTTCGATAGAAGATAACACTTCCATACCGCTCAAATTGATAAATAGTGAAAATTTATTGGCCACCAAAAATGACTTATCATCATTGACATTGTCAATGTCTCCAATTATCAAGTTAGGCGCGACTGTAGATAACAATGGTGCTTTTTTTGTGCTCATTTGTGTAAGATTAAAACCAAAACATCACTTTTTAAATTGTAAGAGCATAATATTCGCATTTTCATTTCAAACATAATCTCTCAAAAGTAATCACGCGATAAAAATTCAATGTATTTGGGCATAGATGGCATCATTTTTACTCGTCCAAATCCTAGCAGGTTCGGCCAAGATCCATACAAAATTAAGCTACCTGAAGCCGAATTCATAGACTTGGTTGTAACTGGGACTTTCAATGGGGTGCCTATTGGGGATATATTTCCCATCATCGACACAACAACAACTGGAGATGCAACCCCAACTACATTATCAACCATAGCAACTACAACAGATAGCGCCTATGTCATAACCTCAAATGTGGTCGCCGTATCAACCGCGGGCGACAGTTTGAATATCAAACAGTCTTGCAAAGTCAATAATATTGGCGGTGTCTTATCGGCCTTGACTATTTTTGACACCAGTATTGTATCTGATGCAGCATTGGCTACTGCGAGTGTAAGTTTTATAGCATCGGGAACGAACATCCTTGTGCAAATAACAGGGGTTGCCTTGACTGATATCAACTGGAAAGGTTATCGAGAAGTTCGCTTTGTGACATATTAAAAGATCAACTTGGCATTTTTTTGGGAGACCTCAAGAAAAAACAACTCATTTTGCGAACGCAAGTTTCAGCGCCTCGATGGTTTCTTCAACAGTACTACGGTAACATGGATCACTAACATCCTCAAACGCATCAATTATCTGGCAAAACTTACCATGATTGTATCTAAGTTGATCTTGATATTCAAGAATGTTATGTCTGAGGTTTAGCGGATTGCGATCAAAATCATCCCAACCATCATCAAATGCGCTTATTTCAAGCGCGAGTACCTCAAAACCTTCGTTAAGAAGATAAGTTCCTATATTAGGACATTTTTTGATAATGGGCAGCAGAATGTCCGAATAATCGATATTGCGTTTATTTAACCTAACGCTCGCTATGAATATGGTCGGATCATCAGTTGAAACCGCAAATTGCATAAAATCACTAAACCATACAGGGGTAGATCCCCACGCTCCTCCATGCATGTTCCAAGTTACCGTAATTATTGAATATAACCAATATAAAGAGTCGGAGGACAGTTGACACCAAATACTGCTGTCCAAATGTCCCATGCTTAATTGTATGGTTTCAGATTCGCTCAACAAGAATCGGGCTCGAGAAATGCATTTCAAAATGGGTCCCGCGTTGTTTATCATGAGAGGCATCAAAATTTTGTACATGTCGCCTGGGGATGGATTGCCAATGAACATCCTTTTTACAAACCTGTCTGCGTAATCACCCACCAATTTTAAAAGTCGCTTATTAACAAGGACAAGCATCAATGTAAGGCTTGGCTCAAAGTGCATCATTTTTTCCCATATGTCATTAGGTCCAATATCCATTGTTAAGTTTGTCAAGGATGGTGCATTCAATTTTTGTTTGCGATGGGGACTCTGTTTAGCTGAGTTAGGAGTGGCAATCTCTAGAAAATTGAACTTGACATTTCTATGCAAATGAGAGTCCTTCTGCGAACCCAACTATGTTTGCTGTTAAACTTTGTCGGCTTGTGTGGTGTAATATTGTTCATCTTGGCAGTCGCCGATTACAAAGAATTGTTCGCGTTCGGTCCATCCGCAAATCTAATTATCTTGACAGTTCGCATCGACACCTGGGTAAAATATGTAGGTTTGGTAGCGGCGTCTTGCATTTTCAAAATGTTGGAGGTATTTGTCAACGACATTGGCAGTCCCAATCTTGGGTTCAGTGTTTACAACCCCACAACGACCGTAGTATACGGTTTTACTAGATTACAATTACAAGTACTCACTAATTGTATGTGGATGGTAAACTCGCTCACATACGTGTTTCAAGTTACTATCATAGTGTCGAGATTAGATATTGCGTTATTTAGTGTGGTAACTGGCGAATTAACATCCGCTTGCGTAGTGGGCTACCTACTCAGTAACAAGTCTCGATTTGTACCCAACTTTGACACCAAAGAAGATGAAGACAACAATGGAGATGATGAAGATAGTTTGCAATTAGAAGAGGTATTGGTGATTCAATAACTCATATTTTTTGTGCAGTGTGATAAAAAAACGTGCAAATTATACAATGTTCATAAAATTGCTCGCTTCATCTTCCCCATTTTTCTTTTTACTTTGAGATCCATCCAAATATTCCAAAGTTTCTCAAAATGAGGATCATCAATATTATTAGGAACGTGCGCAAATGCCTTTATATCATCTTCATGAAGATAAAGGTTATCTATAAATTGCGCAGCGTATGGGCTATTAACTATAACCTCTCTCATTCTGGGTTTATCGCCATTAACTAAACATTTCCAATAATCGCCCCAATATATGCGCAAATGTGTATCAACTTTGATAAGGGCTGGATCATCAACTGATATATTATGTTCAATAGCATCATTCATTTCATACGGTGCGTGCTCTATTTCACCATTTCCAACATCCTCCCATTTAACATGAACTCTACCATATAACCATTTTAGTGAATCCATCCCAGAATGGGACCAACAACGCGCGCTGACTCCAAACAAAAGGTTTTGTAAATGCACTGCCTCGTCGAGAGTAAATTTGTAGGTTGACAGGAATTGCAAGAAAGGCGCGAAATTACCGAGCAAAACATGATTTAGCTCTGCAATAGCTTGGTTATAATTCATTTTACTCAGTATGGAACCTATATATGCCGGAAATTTGGCCCTATATAGAAGGGGTAATTGTATGCTCATTTGTTTGCAAGTAACGGGCATGTGAATACTTATGCTGGGGCAATTCACAATTATGAGCCACCAAGCATCGGTGGGCAAGGAAAGTAAAGGTGAATCAGACATGGTTTATTGTGGCGTATTGAAATTCAATTTTAACTAAGCATTAAAAAATGCGGCGGCCTATTGGTCGCTCTAAATTTCAAGCAACGTTTTTCTTATCCAATTTATGACTGTTTTATGTTGTGGATATTGACAATCCCAACTCCCGTTTTTGAGACTTTGTTCAATGTTGTAATTTGTGCGCAAACTTGCCAATATGTTCTTTCCTTTCGGGTGATTCATTATTGCTAATCCGATTTTGGGTTTCACAAGGAGTGTTTCATAAGTCCAATCTCCCCATTCTATGCGATGATCGACGTTAACCTCGAGAAGAGTTGGGTCATCTCTTTCGTAAGTATCGTGTATAGCAGCATCAATACTTTGCAAACTATGTCGAGTTTCTTGCCTATGATCATCCCAATCAGATGTAAATTCTATATTGCGGTATACCCATTCTAAAGCGGGTCTCGATATTAGTTTGAACATGTATCCAGGGAAATTGTCTATAGCCTTTTGTATTTTTCTACTTTGCGCAAGTGTTAAACTGTTGCATGTTTCAAGATACCTGAGAAACGGCATAAAACCAGCATCTAATAAACGACTTATTAGCGTTTCTGCGTTGTCAGCCGAACAACTACATAAATACGCAACTATATTTTGATGAGTTTGTGTCTTCGAATCAAAATA
>JACCDW011389383.1_pt1 | contig 24312 bp, 17 predicted proteins | sample 7449781 | NCBI WGS metagenome assembly JACCDW01 (sample SAMN15323449, study PRJNA562643) | freshwater metagenome | isolation source: river surface water | place: USA:Blue River Watershed | collected 2017-08-18
CATGCAGTTGGGGTTGGTCTTCATGTTGGTGCCGGGGGCGACGCCAAAGTAACCGGCTTCGGGGTTGATGGCGTACATCTTGCCGTCGGCGTGGGGCTTGACCCAGGCGATGTCGTCGCCGATGGTCGTGACCTTCCAGCCCTCGTAGCCCTTCGGCGGCCCCAGCATGCTGAAGTTGGTCTTGCCGCAGGCGCTGGGGAAGGCCGCAGCGACGTGGTACTTCTTGCCCTCGGGCGAGGTCACGCCCAGGATCAGCATGTGCTCGGCCAGCCAGCCTTGGTCGCGGCCCATGTTGGAGGCGATGCGCAGCGCAAAGCACTTCTTGCCCAAGAGCGCGTTGCCGCCGTAGCCCGAACCGTAAGACCAGATCTCGCGCGTCTCGGGGTAGTGCACGATGTACTTGGTGGTCGGGTTGCAGGGCCAGGAGGTCTTGTCCTTTTCGCCGGCGGCCAGCGGCGCGCCCACGGTGTGCACGCAGGGCACGAACTCGCCATCGGCGCCCAGCACGTCATAGACGGCCTTGCCCATGCGGGTCATCAGCTTTTGGTTCACCACCACATAAGCGCTGTCGGACAGCTCGATGCCAATGTGGGCGATGTGCGAGCCCAGCGGGCCCATGCTGAAGGGGATCACGTACATGGTGCGCCCGCGCATGCAACCGTCGAACAGGGGCCGCAGGGTGGCGCGCATCTCGGCCGGGGCCATCCAGTTGTTGGTCGGGCCGGCGTCTTCCTTTTTCTCGGAGCAGATGTAGGTGCGGTCCTCGACGCGGGCGACGTCGGACGGGTCGCTCCAGGCGAGGTAAGAGTTGGCGCGCTTGGCCGGGTTGAGCTTTTTGAAGGTGCCGGCGTCGACCAGTTCCTGGCACAGACGGTCGTACTCTTCCTGCGAGCCGTCGGCCCAGTGGATGCGGTCGGGTTTGCACAGGGCCGCCATCTCGGCGACCCAGGCGATCAGCTTGGCGTTTTTGACGTAGGCCGGGGCATTGAGGGACAGGCCCTGCATGACGGGAGAGTTCATCGGAGGCTCCAAAGTTTGAAATCGTCTTTCGCAAGGGCCTGCGCCGGGCGGGCACTTGCGAAAAACGAAGGGGGTGGCGAATTGGGTCGGCGCGAAGCCCGCTGTAACCGGCTGGTAACCGCGCCAAGTTGGCAATTTTAGGGAGTCGACCCGATTTGCGCCCGGCATTTGCGGCCGATCACCGGGGAAATCTATGCAAAAAATGCATGACGCCATGCCGCCCTGCGGCGGGGGCCAGAAAAAACCCGCCTCCAGGGCGGGTTGGGCAGGCGCGGGGCGGGGCCCCGGCGTCGGCGATCAGGCCAGGAAAACGGCGATGAAGGCCAGCAAGAAAATCAGCAGGCCGCCGACGACGGGCAGCACCACGGGGATGTGTTTGACCACGGCCTCAGCCGGATCGACGGGCGTTTGATCGTTGTGAGCGGACATGGGTTCTCCTCGAAGACGAAGCCGCATTGTAGCGAAGACCGGGCAGGCGCCGGACACGCCCGCCGCGTCCGCGGCTCACAGCAGCGCGTAGGTGGTGCTCGCGCGGAACACGTTCTTGCCGTCGTCGGCGCCGCACAGCGCGATCTCGCCGAAGGCCAGGCTCTTGCCGACGCGCAGCACGCGCGCGGTCACCAGCGCGTCCTGGCCGGACAAGGGCTTGAGGAAGCTGCTCGACAACTGCACCGTGGTGCAGGGCCGGAAGGCGCCGAAATGGCCGATCAGCGCCAGCACCATGGCGGTGTCGGCGGCGGCCATCATGGCTTGCCCGCAGAGCATGCCGCCCACGCGCGCGAGCTGGTCCTGCTGCGGCAGCCGCAGCGTCACCTCATCCTTTGAACAAGCCAGCACCTGCAGATCCAGTTGTTGCACCCAGGGCGCAAACAAATCGCGCAGGGCCTGCTGCAGGGACGCGAGGCTGGGGGCGGGGGCATCGGACATCGGCATCTCCAGAAAAATGCTGAGCCCATTTTCGCCCACACCCGAAACGAAAAAGGGCTTTTCAGCGCGCGCGCAGTCGGGTATGTTGCGCCCCATCGGGCGGCAGACCGTCGGGCCGCCGCCACGCTAAGGAGCCGTGCATGGTCAGACGCATCGCGCAGGAAATCCGCACCGGGCAGGTGATGTTGCCGCCCGGTCTGGCCGCTGCGCCCGTGCTGGACCTGATGTGCACCCACTTCGTGCTCACCCTGGCGCGCCAGCAGGGCCTGCAGTTCAATCTGCGGCGCGACCTGAGCGGTCTTTTGCCGCTGTCGGGCCGGCATTTGGTCTGGCCCGTCAGCGTGCTGCACCGCATGCGCCGCTGGCTGGCACCACGCGTGCAGGGGCATGCGGCCTGGGCCGGCCACGAGCCGCTGTCCGGTCGCGAATTCCTGGACCGCTATGCGCAGTGGCATGGGCCTTACGACGAGGCCACGCTGTACTTCCACCTCGATGACTACGCGCGCGAGGCGCCCAAGGACGTGATGGCGGTGCTCGCCGCGACCGCGCAGTGGCTGGCCGGCACACTCAAAAAGCAATCGACGCGCGTGGAGAAAAACATCGATGTGCTGGCGCAGCTCTTGCAGCTCAACCGCGCCGAGCAGGCGGTGCTGCTGTATGGCACGCTGGCGCGTTACCAGCGCGAGTTGCGCAGCCTGTTGGTGGAGTTCAAGGTCAGCAATGCGCCCGAGGCCTACGCGGCGCTCGCCGAGGTGGCCGGTGTCCAACCCGGCGAAGTGGCCGAGGCCCTGCGTGCGGGCTCGCGCCTGGAGCGCGTGGGCCTGGTCGACAACCTGCTGTCCGAGCACGCCATCACCGACCTGTCGGATCTCATGAAGGTCAGCGACAAGCTGCCGCCGGTGCTCATGCGCGAATACAGCGACAGCGCCGAACTCATGGCGGTGTTCACCCGCCCCAGCCCAGTGAGCGCGCTGAGCCTGTCCGATTTCGACTACGTGGCCGAAGACGCGCACGTGCTGCGCAACCTGCTGACGCGGGCGGTCGAGCAAGGCGAAGTGGGTGTCAACATCTTGCTGTACGGCCCGCCAGGCACCGGCAAGACCGAGCTGGCCCGCGTGCTGGCGCAGGCCGCCGGCCTCAAACTGTTCGAGGTCGAGCACGCCGACCGCGAAGGCCACTCGCTGTCTGGCCGCGACCGCTACCGTTCGCTGCAAATTGCACAGGCTTTTTTGAAAGGCAGCGCGCAGGCGGCGCTGTTGTTCGACGAAGTGGAAGACGTGTTCCCCCCGCTGTCGCACGAAGCGGCGCAGCTCATGGCGCGCGCCGAGCAGGTCGCGGGCCGCGCCAGCCAGTCGGTCAGCGGCAAGGCCTGGGTCAACCAGATTCTGGAGAGCAACCCGGTGCCCACGCTGTGGGTGACCAACCGCATCGAGCAAATCGACCCGGCGTTTCGCCGCCGCTTCGCCTACCACCTAGAGCTGCAAAGTCCGCCGCCCGGTGCGCGCGAGCAACTGGTGCGCAAGGCCCTGGCCGAGCATGCGGTCGACGAGGCGCTGGTCGCGCGCCTGAGCGCCCGCCAGGAGCTCACGCCCGCGCAGATCCACACCGCCGTGCGTTTTGCCACGCTCGCGCAGGCCGACGACGCACCGCTGCAAACCCTGATCGAGCGGCAGCTCGCGCACGCCGACCAGGCGCTGGGCCGGCGGCGTCAGGCGCTGGCGCCGTCGGCCCAGGGCAGCACCGCCTACCGGCTCGATTGGCTGAATGTGGACAGCCGTCATGCCATCGCGCGCATTGTGGCCGCCCTGCAAACGCGTGGTCATGGCACGCTGTGTTTTCACGGGCCGCCGGGCACCGGCAAGAGCGCGCTGGCCGCGCACATGGCCGAGGCGCTGGGCAAGCCGCTGCGCATCCGCCCCGCCAGCGAGCTCATGAGCAAATACGTGGGCGAGACCGAGCAGAACATGGCCGCCATGTTCGCCGAGGCCGAACGCGAGGGCGCGCTGCTTTTGCTCGACGAGGCCGACAGCTTTTTGCAGGACCGCCGCGGCGCGCAGCGCCACTACGAGGTCACCGAGGTCAACGAAATGCTGCAGGGCATGGAGCGCTTTCGGGGCGTCTTCATCTGCACCACCAACCGCATGGAGCAGCTCGATGCCGCTGCGCTGCGGCGCTTTGCCTTCAAGATCGAATTCAAACCGCTGCGCACCGATCAGCGCGAAGCGGTGTACGTGGCCGAGGCCTTGCACGGCGAGGCTGGCGCGCTCACGCCCGCGCAGCGCCAACGTCTGGTCGCGCTCGACGCGCTGTGCCTGGGCGACTTTGCCGCCGTGCAGCGCCAGGCCCAGATCCTCGGCGAGGCGCTGGACGCCGAGGCCTTCCTGGCTCAGCTCGAAGCGGAGCACCGCCTCAAGCCCGAGGTGCGCGAACAGCGCAGCGTGGGCTTCCTGAACTGAGCCTTCGCTGTCGCGCGCACAACGGCCGCGCCCCGCGCCATGGCCTATGCTGCGCGCACGACCCACCAGCCACAGGAGCCCCCCGCATGTACTACGAACCCGGCCTCACGCCGCACGGCCTGCCGCACGACCCGTTCAAATCGTGCGTGGTGCCGCGCCCGATCGGCTGGATCTCGACCGTGGACCGCCAGGGTCGTCACAACCTCGCACCCTACAGCCAGTTCCAGAACGTCACGTTCAACCCGCCCATCGTCATGTTTTCGGCCAACCAGAACACCGCGGGCGAACGCAAGGACTCGGTGCGCAACGCCGAAGACACCGGCGAATTCGTCTGGAACATGGCGACCTACGCGCTGCGCGAGGCTGTGAACAAAAGCGCCGAAGAGTTGCCGCATGGCGTGGACGAGTTTGAGCACGCGGGCCTCGTCAAGCTGCCCTCGCGCAAGGTCAAGCCCATGCGTGTGGCCGGCTCGCCCATCCAGTTCGAGTGCGTTTACCTGAACACCGTGCGTTTTCCGGGCGTGCCGCCCATGGGCACGGCCGATGTGGTGTTTGGCCGCGTGGTGGCGATCCACATCGACGACGAGGTGATCGACGGCCAGGGCATGCTCGACATCCTCAAGATGCAGCCGCTGGCGCGCATGGGCTATTACGACTACACCTTCGTCGACCACAAGTTCGAGATGGTGATCGGCGGCAACAACAGCGCGCTCTTGGCAGGGCTGGAAGGCTCGCCCGACAAGGCGCGCGAAGCCACGCAGCGTTGAAGCCTTAACACACCCGGTAAAAACTCAGGAACACGCCATCGGGTGCGCGCCGGCCGGTGCCGATGAACTGGCTTTCGCTGAGCCAGGCCCATGTGTCGGCGCTGGCTTCCAGCTTGGGCTGGCAGCGGAAATACACCGCATCGGGGCTGACGGGTTCGCCGCGCATGATGCGTTGCGAGTCTTCCAGCGAGGCCACACGCAGCGCGGTGTTTTGCACGAACACGCGCGTGCCGTCGCCCAGCTCGATCACATAGCGCGCGTCCAGGTGCGCCTGCGTGCCGCCGCCCAAAATCAGCTGAAAGTCCGCGCCACCGGCGAGCACCTTGCCATTCAGGCGCGGGCCTTGCACCACACCGCCCGTGATCGGGATCATGCGGCGCAGGCCCGCGGGCGTGACGCCCACTTCGACAGGTGGTGCAATGGTGACGGCGATGTCACACACGTGTTCGAGCGGCGGCGGGGGCAAGGTTTCGGTCATGGCGGGCCTTTACACTGTGCGCGGATTATCGGGGAGCCCCATGCTTTCGACCCAAGACAAGACCCGCATCGACGACACCCGCATCGCCTCGGTGCGCCCGCTCATGACGCCCGCGCTGCTCGAAGAGCGCCTGCCGGCCACGCCCGCGCACCTGGCGCTGGTCGAGGCTTCGCGCCAGGCGATCTCCAACGTGCTGCATGGCCGTGACGACCGCCTGGTGGTGGTGGTCGGCCCCTGCTCCATCCACGACCACGACCAGGCCATGGACTACGCGCGGCTGCTCAAGGCCGAGGCCGACAAACATGCCCAAGACCTGATCGTGGTGATGCGCGTCTATTTTGAAAAGCCGCGCACCACCGTGGGCTGGAAGGGCTACATCAACGACCCGCACCTGGACGGCAGCTTCGCCATGAACGAGGGTCTGGCGATGGCGCGCAAGCTGCTGCTCGATGTGCTGGACCTCGGCCTGCCGGTGGCCACCGAGTTCCTCGATTTGCTGAGCCCGCAGTTCATCAGCGATCTGGTCACCTGGGGCGCGATCGGCGCGCGCACCACCGAAAGCCAGAGCCACCGGCAACTGGCCAGCGGCCTGTCGTGTCCAGTGGGCTTCAAGAACGGCACCGACGGCGGCGTCAAGGTGGCGGCCGACGCGGTGGTGGCCTCGATGGCGCCGCACGCCTTCATGGGCATGACCAAGATGGGCCAGGCCGCGATCTTCGAGACACGCGGCAACCAGGACGTGCACATCATCCTGCGCGGTGGCAAGGCGCCCAATTATTCGGCGGCCGATGTGGACGCCGCCTGCCAGGTGCTGCAGGCCGCGGGCTTGCGCCCGCAAGTCATGGTGGATGTGTCGCACGCCAACAGCAGCAAGCAGCATGCCAAACAGATCGAGGTCGCGCACGATGTGGCCGGCCAGATCGCGGGGGGCGAGCGCCGCATCATGGGCCTCATGCTCGAGAGCCACCTGCACGAAGGGCGGCAAGACCAAAGGCCGGGCCAGCCGCTGCGCTACGGCGTCTCGATCACCGACGCCTGCATCGGTTTTGCGCAAACGGTGCCGGTGCTGGACGCGCTGGCCCAGGCGGTGCGCCAGCGCCGCGCGGGCTGAAGCCCGCCCTCACTCGCGGCCCACGGCCGGCTGGCCCGGGCATTCCTGCAGCAGGCTGGTCAGTTGCTCGGCCGGGATGCACCACTCGGCATCCTGCGCGATCGCTTCGCTGAGGAATGTGCGCTGGCTGTCGGTCCACATGGGTGCCTGCACCAGGCTGTAGAGGCGGCAGATGCCGGCATGGTGCGCGATGAAGTCGGCGATCGCTTTCGAGTCCGAAGGCAGGCCCAGCTGCTGGAACAAATCCGACATGGTGTAAACATTGCCTTTCATGCGGTCCTCCTGAAGTCTTCACAGCACCTTAGCGCGCCGCTCGGCCAGCTGCGTGCATGCCCCGCGCAACGCAAGGGGATGGTGCAGGCTTCAGGGCGCCGGCGTGCAGCCTTCGTACACCCATTGCGCAAAAGGGGGCGGCCCGCTCGGCGCGCACGGTGTCGCGCACTGGCCGACGCCTGCATGGCGCCCGGGCTAACATGGGGGCTGTTTCACCCGACCCGAAAGCTGTCCGTGTTCCGCACCCTCCAACACCCCGGCGTCCTGGCCCTGACCCTGGCCACGGCCGGCATCCTCATGGTGACCATGGGCATGCGCCAGTCCTTGGGCCTGTACCTTGGCCCCATCAACACCTCCACCGGCCTGGGCATCGTCACCCTGAGCCTGGCGATGGCGATCGGCCAGTTCGTCTGGGGCGCGGTCCAGCCCATCGCCGGCATGCTGGCCGACCGCCATGGCCCGCGCTGGATCTTGTTCGGCGGGGTCTTCATGCTGGCGCTGGCCACCGCGCTCACGCCCTTCATGACGAGCGGCCTGGGCCTGGCGCTCACGCTGGGCGTGATGGCCGCTGCCGGCGCGGGCGCGGCCAGTTTCTCGGTGCTGATCGGTGCGGCCGCGCAGCGCCTGCCGGCCGAAGCGCGTGGCAGCGCCTCGGGCGTGATCAATGCGGGCGGCTCGTTTGGCCAGTTCGTCTTCGCGCCGGTGATTCAAAAGCTGATCCAGACCTTCGGCTGGATGGGCTCGATGTGGGCCACGGCCCTGATCACGCTGGCGGCGCTGCCGCTGGTGGGCAAGCTGACCGCGCACAGCCACGCCGCGCAGCCGCATGCCGAGCCCGACCAGGGCATGCGCCGCGCGCTCAAGGACGCCTTTGCCGACCCGAGTTACTGGATGCTGCACGCGGGCTTTTTCACCTGCGGCTTCCACATCGCCTTCCTGGTCACGCACATGCCCGGCGAGGTGCAGCTGTGCGGCCTGCCGGCCTCGGTGGCGAGCTGGTCGCTGGCCATCATCGGCCTGGCCAACATCCTGGGCAGCCTCTACGTGGGCTCGGCCGTCACCAAATACCGCAGCAAGCATGTGCTGGCCTGGATGTATGGCTCGCGCGCGGCCCTGGTCATCGCCTACCTGCTGCTGCCCAAGACCGAGTGGACTTTCTACGTCTTCGCCGCCGGCCTGGGCTTCACCTGGCTGGCCACGGTGCCGCCCACCGCCACGCTGGTGGGCAAGCTCTTTGGCACGCGTTACCTGGCCACGCTGTTCGGCATGACCATGCTCTCGCACCAGGTGGGCGGCTTCATGGGTGCCTGGCTGGGCGGCCTGGCCATCACCCAATTCGGTGACTACAACTGGATGTGGTACGCCGACATCGCGCTGGCCGCCGGCGCCGCCCTCATCAACCTGCCGATCCGCGAGCAGCCGATGGCGCGGCCTGTGGCGGCCGCCTGACGCCACGGGACCGCCTGGCATGACTCCTTAAAAAAAGTAAAACGTTAAAGAAAGTAACTAAAACAAAGTACCCTCTCGGTGAGGGAGCGTACTTTGAAAAACACAAAAAACGCCATCTGCGGCATTGGGCGTGCCGCAGCCGCAGCGGCGTGCGTCGCGGCAAGCGGCCTGCAGGTGCATGCACAGACCAGCGATCTGGAGAGCGTGCAGCGTGCCAACCAGCGCGCCATCCGGGACGCCCAAGAGCGTCCGCAGCCCCAGGCCGATGTGTTCATCGCCCCTTCCGGCGGTCAGACCGCGCCCGTCGATCCCGCAGCGCATGGCCTCCGTGACTGCCTGCGCGTTCAGTCTTTCGAACTGACAGGGCACGCCGAGCCCCTGGGGCCCTTGCCTGCACTGCCAAGCCGGCCGGCTTGTCTGAGCGCCTCGGAACTCAATGCGCTGTTGGCCCGCCTCAACGCGCACTACCAGGCCGCCGGATGGATCACGACACGGGTCTATGTCGATCCGCAAGAAAACCCCAACGGCGTTTTGCGGCTGCGGGTCGTGCCCGGCCAGATGGAACACCTCACCTTGGGCTCGGCGCCAGATGATCCGCGGCGAGAGACCGCGTTTCCCCAGCGGGAGGGCCGCTTGCTCAATCTGCGCGACCTCGAGCAAGGCCTGGAAAACATCAACCGCCTGCCTTCGCAGCAAGCGCGCTTGAACCTTGTGCCGGGCGCAGACACCGGTGCGACGCAGGTTCAAATTGCGCTGCAGGAAAAGCGGCGTGTGCGCCTGACCGAAATGGTCGATAACAGCGGCACGCGGGCCATGGGCGAATGGAAAAGCACCACCGAAATCGCCATCGACAACCCCAGCGACCGCAACGACCAGCTCGCCCTGGGGTTCATCACCAACCTCGACCGCGGTGATCTGGACGCCCGCTTTCGCGGGTTGACCCTCAACTACTTCATCCCCAAGGGCTACCACCTGTTCAGCGTGGCGGGCTCGGCCATCCGCACCGCCTTCACCCTCCCGGGCATCAACGCCAGCTACCCCCTGGACACGCGCGCCGACAAACTCGGCGCCGGCTACGAATACCTGTTTGCGCGCGACCAGGTCAGCAAGCACAGCTTCACCGCAGGGCTGGATGTGACGCGCCAGCACACCACCATCGCCGATGTCGAGGTGCCCAGCCAGGAGCGCCGCCTGACGGTGCTGCACCTGGGCTACAAGGGCAAGCTGTTCTGGGGCAACCAGAGCCATGAATGGGCTGTGCGCGTCGAGCGCGGTCTGCAGGCCTTCAACGCGCAAAGCAGCATCGCCGACGGCAGCAACCCCCAGTACCACCTGCTGCGGCTGCGGCTGGCCAGCACCTGGCCTTTGCCGGACAACCGCGGCCTGCTGCGCACCCTGGTGCAAGCGCAGGCCGCGCCCGCCAACACCCCCACCCTGGCCCAGCTCTATGTGGGCGGCCGCTATGACGTGCGCGGTTACCAGCAAAACAGCCTCTGGGCGCCCAGCGGTGCCTTCGTGCGCAGCGAATACGAAACGCCTGCCTTCGCGTGGGGCCCAAGCCGCTGGAACGCCTATGTGGGCCTGGACGCGGGACGCGTGCAGACGCTGCCCAACCGCCCCTTGAGCCAACAGCACCTCGTCGGTGGGGCGCTGGGAGTGCGCGGCGAGGTCGGCCCGCTGCGCATCGAGCTGGCGCGTGCCCGGGCTTTTTCGCGGCCACATGCATTCGACAACGAAGCACGCGAGCGCTGGTACGTGCTGCTGAGCCTTGTGTACTGAAGGGGAGACACCATGACCCACACCCTGCCATTCACGCCCCGTCAACGCCGACGCATCACGGCTTTTGTGCTGCTGGCGCACCTGGCCAACCCTGTGCTGGTCAGCGCGCAGGTGATCCTCAACGCCGGTACGCCGAGCGACGGACGGCGTGCCTATGTGGACCAGACGCAAAGCGGCCTGACCAAGGTCAACATCGCCACCCCCAACGGCGCGGGCGTCTCGCACAACAGCTACCAGCAGTTCGATGTGCCTGCCGCTGGCGTGATCCTCAACAACGGCGCCACCAACAGCAACACCCGCCTGGCCGGCTGGGTCGAGGGCAACCCCAACTTGCGCCCCGGGCAGGAAGCGCGCCTCATCCTCAACGAGGTCGTGGGCGCGTCGCCATCCACGCTGCAGGGCTACCTGGAAGTGGCGGGCCAGCGCGCCGATGTGGTGGTCGCCAACGAGCGCGGCATCACCTGCCATGGTTGCGGCTTCATCAACACCGAACGCATCACCCTGAGCACCGGCCGGCCCGAATGGGCGGTCGACGGCGGCCTCGCGCGCCTGAATGTGCAAGGCGGCCAGATCGCCATTGGCGCGGGCGGCCTGCAGGCCGCCGACAGCCAGGTGGACCTGCTGTCGCAGCACATCAATGTGCAGGGCGACATCCATGCCCTGCGCCTGCGCGCGCTCACGGGCGCGCACCGGTTCGATTACGTCGGCGGACAGATCACGGGCCAGGCCAGCACAGCCCCCGCCGCACCCTCGGGCCTGGACGTGGGCCAGCTCGGCGGCATGTACGCCAACCAGATCCGGCTCGTGGCCACAGGCGCGGGTGTGGGCGTGCGGGTGGATGGCCAGCTGCTCAGCGCCGGCCAGATCCGCATCGAGGCCGGTGGCACCCTTGCCCACAGCGGCCGCTTGCAGGCCGATGGCGGCGCCCATCTGCAAGCCGCGCGCCTGGAGCAACAAGGGCAGATCCTCAGCGCGCAAGCCGTCACCTTGCAGGCCCAGGACATCGTGCACACGGGCAGCACGCAAGCCCAGCAGATCGCGGTGCGCAGCGACCGGGACCTGAGCAACAGCGGCCAGATCAAGGCACAGGCCCAAGGCCTGCAGCTGCAAGCGGGCCGGCTGATCGACAACCAGGCCGGCGGCACCCTCGCGTCGCAAGGCACCGTCACGCTGCAAGCACAACAGATGCGCAACGCTGGCCAGCTCAGCGCCGCCGGCGATGTGAGCCTGCAGGCGCAGCAACTCCAGCAAGACGGCGGCCTGCGCACCGAGCAGGCGCTCGACATCCAGACCGACACCGTGGGCAACACCGCGCAGGTGCAGGCCCGGCAACTGCAACTGACCGCCCAAACCGTGAGCAACAGTGGCCAACTGCAAGCGGGCGAGGGCGGCTTGCAACTGACCGCCAATGCCGTCTTGCGCAACGCGAGCACCGGCAAGGTCCTCAGCGAAGGCCCGGCCCGCGTGCAGGCCGGCACGCTCGACAACGTGGGTGACATCCGCCTGCAAGGCGACAGCCAAATCCAGGCGCAAAGCGTGCGCAACAGCGGACTGCTGCAAGGGCAAGCGGCGCTCACGCTGCAGGCCACGCAGCTCGACAACGCCCACACCCTGGCCGCCGCTGCGCTGACGCTGCAGGGCGCTCAGCTGGGCAACACCGGCCAGATTCAGGCGCAGCAATTGCGCCTGAACGGGCAGGACAGCCACAGCAGCACCCTCGTCAACAGCGGCACCGTGCTGGCCCAGCAAATCGACATCGCCGATCTGCAGGCGCTGGCCAACACCGGCCGCATCAGCACCGTGGTCGACGGCGCGGGCACGGCGCAAACCCTCACCATCGCGGCCAGCCGCCTGCAAAACAGCGGCGGCCGCATCGAAGGCCGCGATGGCCTGCAGCTGCAGGCCGGGCAGATCGACAACCGCGCTGGCCAGCTGCTCACGCAGCAAGGCGCCATGGACCTGCGCGCCAGCGTCATCGACAACCGCAGCGGCAGCATCCTGCAGCAAGGCGCTGCCACCAGCCTCGACATCGTGGCCGAGGCCGCGCTCAACAACGCCAGCGGCCAGATCGAAGGCCAGGGCCGGCGCATGCGGGTGCAGGCCGGCGAAATCGGCAACAACAGCGGCCAGCTGTTGCACACCGCCACCGTGCAGAGCGCGCAAGCCGCGCCCGAATTGAGCCTCACCGCGCTGGCTGGCCCGCAAGCCAGCGGCCAGTTGCAAAACATCCAGGGCCGCATCAGCGCCAGCGGCAACCTGAGCGTGCAGGCCCAGGCCTACATCACCGACGCCAGCGACAAGCGCCTGAGCGAGGCCCGGGTCTTGCCCTTCATGGACAAAACCCAAGCCACCAGTGGAAGTCTGCCTGCCGGTAAGGCCTACGACTGGGAGTCCGACATCGCGGCCAACGAGAAGGTCAACAGCACCCAAGCAGCCGCCGACCAGGCCGCGGCCACCGCCAGCAGCGCCGCCACCGCGCTCAGCCAAGCCCAGGCCACCTTGAGCCAGGCCCAGGCGAATGCCCAAGCCGCGCAAGCGGCTGCGCAAGCCCAGCCCAGCGACGCTGCGCTGGCGTTGGCGGCCCAGCAGGCCCAGGCCGCCCTGGTGCTGGCCCAAACGGGCGTCACCGTCGCCCTGGCCGACAAAACCGCCGCCGACGCCGCCAGCGCCAGCGCGCAGGCCGCCTACCAGGCGGCATTGGCCGAAGTCAAAACCATTCCCACGGGCAGCAGCGGCAACGCCGGCAGCAGCGACAGCGCCAAGCCCAGCGACCTGCAGATCGCCACCCCCAACATCCCCACCCTGACCCTGCCCGGCGCGTTGGCACTGGCCGGCGGCCACCTGGCCCTCATGCTCGGCGACGGCGGCTTCGACAACCGCCAGGGCAAGCTGCAGGCGCGCCAGATCACGGTGCAGACCACCGGCGACGCCTGGACCCACCAAATCAGCGCCCAAGACACACTGAGCCTGCAAGCCCGCCACATCGAGGCCGACGGGCTGGTGCAAGCCAACGCGGCGCAACTGAGCGCCAGCGGCCAGTTCAGCAACAGCGGCCGCATCGAAGGCCGCCAAAGCCTGGACATCGGCGCCGGTCAATTGCAAAACAGCGGCACCCTCTACGGTCTGAACACCACGGTGCAGGCCGACAGCGTGCTCAACACCGGCGTGGTGCAAGGCCGCAGCAACCTCGATGTGGATGCCGCACAAGTCTTCAACGCCGCCACTCTGGCGGGCGGTCAAGTGCGTGTGCGCGGCCGTGCCCAACTGGAAAACACCGGCGTGGTCTTTGCCAACACCGGCATGACGCTGCAGGGCGCCGACATCGTCAACCACCAGGCCCGCATCCACAGCATGGGCGACCTGCTCATCGAGGGCGCACAGCCTGGCCAGGCGGCGGCCAGCGTCTTCAACTACGCCGGCCGCATCGAATCGGTGGGTGACCTGAGTCTGAGCGCCGACACCTTGACCAACCGCGCCGTCCTGCCCAGCGTCAATGTGCGCGGCCTGGTTGAGCACCTCAAGGAGGACGGCAAGATCATCACGCGTGCCACCGACACCTTCAACGCCGATGGCAAAAAGGCCGAACTCATTGCCGGCAAAAGCCTCACCGTGAACGCCAAAACCGTGCACAACGACTACGGCATCCTCTCGGCCTGGCACGCGGTCAACATCAACGCCGACACGATCCACAACACCGCCTACGGCGCCATCCAGACCGAGAACATGGTCGTCAAGGCCGCCTGCTACAACTGCCACCAGACGGTGCGCTACGCCAACAGCTGGGGCGGTGTGATCGAAAGCGGCGGGGCCGCACGCTTGCGCGCGCTGGTCATTAACAACAAAACCGTCGACACCCGCGACGGCTTTGCCGGCCTCTCGTCCGACCCGCGCGTGGTCATCGTTGACGAACGCTCGGGTACCCAATCGCCGCTGACCAAAGCTTTTGTGGACCGCTTCGGCACCGTGGGCGGTCCCGGCACCACCAGCGCTGGCGGCGGCGGCGCTCCCCTGCCTGGCCAGCGGCAAGTGCTCGACGGCCTCGTGTTCAACGCCTATGGCGGCCTCGACTTCAGCCGCTTCAAGCTGTCCGACAGCGCCGGCCTGTTCGAGCGCGCCGACCCGGCCTCGCCCTACCTGATCCAGGGCCGCACCGACCTCATTCCGCGCGAAAGCGCTGCGCAAAACACTCAATACAACAACTTCCTCGGCTCGGACTACCTGATGCTGCGCCTGGGCCTGCTGCCCACGCAGGCCAAACGCCTGGGCGACGCCTGGTACGAAACCCAGCTGGTGCAGGCGCAGCTGTTCGCGCTGAGTGGGCGGCGCTACACTGTGGCCGGCACCAGCAACGACTACGACCTCATGCGCAGCCTCATGGACGCAGGCCTGCTGGCGCAGGCCCAGCTGGCGCTCAGCGCGGGCCAGGGCCTGAGCGCCGAGCAGCAGGCCAAGCTCACGCAAGACATCGTCTGGCCCGAATGGCAGGTGGTGGACGGCCAACGCGTGCTGGTGCCGCGCGTGTACCTCGCACAGCAAGCCGACGACGAGCCGGTGCAGGTGGGCGCGCTCATTGCCGGCAAGAACGTGCAGATCGACACCGGCAGTTTGAACAACAGCGGCGCGCTCAGCGCCAGCCAAAGCCTGCTCATCAACGCCAGCGGCCAGGTCAGCGGCAGCGGCAGCCTGCGCGGCGGCACCAGCGTGGCGCTGGTGGCGGGCAGCGTGGACCTGCACAACGCCAGTGTGCAAAGCGGCGGCTGGCTGCAGCTGCAAAGCACCCAAGGCGACATCCAGCTCACGGCCACCCAAGTCAGCGCGGCAGGCAGCGCCGAGCTCAAGAGCGCCGGCGAGCTCAATGTGCTGGCGCAAAAGCACGAGGCGCATGTTCAGCGCGGAGCCGGCAGCAGCCAAGACGAAGTCAAGTTCGAGACCAGCAACATCAGCGCAGGCGCAAACCTCACGCTGCAAAGCCAGGGCCACATGACGGTGCAGGGCAGCAAACTGAGCGCCGGGCAAGACCTGGTGCTGGCAAGCACAGGCCAGCTCACCATCGACAGCCCACAAAGCTACACACGCACACAGGTGGGCAGCGACGTGCGCCAAAGCTTGCAAACCGAGCGCGGGCAGATCGAGGCCGGAGGCAACCTCACGCTGTACGGCCAGCAAGCCGTGCAGCTCAACGCCACCGACGTGAGCGCCGCCGCCACGGCCCGGGTGCAGTCCCAAGGTGACGTGAGTCTGGGCTACAACACCGACACAGAGCAGCACAACTGGACGACCAGCAGCAGCAAAAAAAGCGCAGGTGGCCTGAAGAAAAAAACCACCGTCACCCACCACGAGACCGTGGACAAGACGGCCGAGGTCACGCAGATCACGGGCAACCAGGTGCAGGTGCTGGGGCGCAACGTGGTCAGTGAGGGGGCCAAGCTCGCGGGCCGGGACCTGGTGCAGATGGAGGGCGCCGATCAAACCAGGCTGTACGAGGTTCAGGAGGCGCACCAGTACACGCAAAACAGTCGCACCACATCGAGCTTTGCAGGCGTCACCTACAAAAAAACCACCAGCACCGACACCAGCTTCAAGAGCGAGGCGCTGGGCAGCGAGCTGACCTCCAAGGAGGCGGTGCGCGTGGGCGTGGGGGCGGTCACTGATGTGCGCGGAGCCATTCTCACGGCCCCCAAGGTGGAGTTCTACAGAAGCCCACACGCAGACCCCAGCCAAAGCGGCGAGCTGATCCTGGGCGCCAGCGCCAACACCACGCAGACCAGCCACACCGAAAGCAAGACCACCGCAGGCGTGTGGCAAAAGCAGTCGGGCCAGGGCAGCACCACGCAAAGTGCCAACCAAACCCAAATCAACGGCAACATGAGCATCGGGCAAGGGATCAACACCACGGTGCAGATTCCCGAAGGCGCGCTCAAGAGCCAGATCGAGGCGCTGAGCCAGCAGCCGGGCCAAGGCTACTTGCAGCAACTGGCCAGTGACCCGAAGGTCAACTGGCAGCAAATCCAGCTGGCGCACGAGCAGTGGAGCTACAGCCAGCAAGGGCTCACGGGCGCGGGCGCGGCGCTGCTGGCCATTGCGGTGGCGGTGGCCAGCGGTGGGACAGCCGCCGGCTTGGCAGCCCAGATGGGCGCCACAGGCGCTACAGCCGCAGCCATGACCGCCGGCATGACCGCACTGGCCTCAAGCGCGGCCGTGAGCCTGGTCAACAACGGCGGCGACCTGGGCCAGACGCTCAAGGACCTGGGCAGCAAAGACAGCGTGAGGAACATCGCGCTGGCGATGGTCAGCGCAGGCGCACTGCAGGGCCTGAACGAAACGCTGACGATCGGGGACCAAAAACTCTCGGCGATCAATGCCAAGGACAGCAGCTTTGCGGCCAACCTGGGCAAGGCGGTGGTGAACAACGTGGCCAGCGCCAGCATGACCAGCGCGCTCACGGGCACGAGCCTGGAGGACAACCTCAAGACGGGGTTGATGGGCGCAGTGATCAGCGCAGGCGCGGGGCAGACGGCCAACACGATTGGCGACTTGACCCAGAACGATCAGGCCCTCAAGGCCTTGGCACATGCCCTGGCGGGCTGCGCAGCTGGGGCCGCGGGTTCAGGCAGCCAAGGCTGCCAAAGCGGCGCCATCGGTGCGGTGGTGGGGGAGCTGGCGGCGCAGTGGTATGACCCCAGCGGCACCAAGAAGCCCGAAGACACGCTCAACTTCGTCAAAGTGATCAGCGCCGCGGCAGGCGCCCTCACGGGAGACGGCAGCGCGCAAAGCGTGGGCACGGCGGTGATGACGGGGGTCAATGCGGCCTTGAACAACCGACTGCTGCACTTTGACGAGAAAGAGCGCATTCGCATGGCTGCGGCGGGTGATCCCGCCAAGCAAGACCGCTTGACCAAAGCGGCTTGTTTTGAAGTCAAATGCTGGGCGCAATTTCCCGAGGGCAGCGATTTGTACAAGGCCAACCATGTCAGCGTCGCCGAGATGAGCGGCATGCAAGCCGAATGGGACTGGGTCAAAGGACAGAAGAACTTCGGGGCGTTCAGCTACACGCCTTCGCAGCAGTTCACCGACTGGGTGGCTTCCAACACGGGCATGGCCAGCGGCACGCTCAATGGCAAAGTCTTGGGGACTGGCGCCAACCAAATCTGCGGGAATGGAGACACGGGGTGCATCACAGGCGTCGGGCAGCAACAAAATGCACCGCTGACTGAAGCTCAAAAGCAGATCCGCGCAGAATACTTTGGAAATTTGAGCACCGAGTACCAGCGCAGTGCGAACCTGGCAGCGACGATGAGGTTGCCGCAAGTGGTGCTTTCGTACGAGATTGCGGCCGGGGTGACGGCATTGTTGGAGCAGGCTTACCAGCCGAGCTTGGGGAAGGTTGCCTCAGCAACCGTTCTAGACGCTGTTGCGAAAACATACTCGGAAGCTAGTGGAGTTCCTCGGCTTATCGTCGATGAGGTTATCAACTCTCAAATCAAGCCTCAAGTCGAAGCGTACGGAGAATTGTTGGACAAAGCTTTAGGGTACAAAAAATGAAAAAAAACTTTATTGCTTTGCATATTGGTTTGGTTTTGATCTTTGGGCCATTAGTCCTCGAGATACAAATTAACCGATGGGTCTACTATTTGATGATATTGATGGGCGTAGTTCTTGTTTCAATTGCCGGTTACAACGCCCAAGCAAGAGCAACAGGCCTTGGCGAGCCCGGCGAAGATCTTCTCCAAAAGGCATGGCGCTGGTTCCGAGTCAAGGTCTTGAGGCAGGATGTGCCGCCCGTGGCTGTGCGAGAACCTGTGAATGCAAACCAGAGTATCACTCCTATGCCGCCACTGAGTCCCCTGTCCAAATGGGTGCAAGGCATCGGTTTGGTGTTGGTCATTGCTCCCACTGTTTTGGGCTGGAAGGTGGGCAACGATTGGCGCATGGGGTTCATTGCGCTGGGCAGTGTGTTGATCGTGCTGGCTCGCCGCAAACTGCCGCCCAAAGGCCCGAACGATCCACCGCATGGTCAGGAGTTGTTGCAGGCGGTGTGGGGATGGCTTCAAGTCTGGACCAAGGGCAAGTCCTGAACCCTCAGTGCATTGGTGAAGCCGATGCGCCCATGCTGGTCAAAGACAGCTCGGCGCAAAACATGACGAGCAGCAGCATTCAAGACCTGCGCAATCCCATCGACAGAACAGCCATTGCCAAGGAGACCGACATGGGCTACGTGAACATCAACGGACAAGCACGGGTGTTTGTGCAAACGGGCATGGACAACACGCACCAGGATCCGGGCGTGAGCGCGCAAGCACTGTCCAAAACATTGGGCGGTGTGAGCACCGGCTACATCAATAACGGCACAGAGGGCCTCAACGGTGACGTGGGTGAGTACCTGTCCAACAGCCTGAGCAAGCGCGATGTGCTCAACGAGTACACCTACAGAACGCTGAACGCGCAAGGGCCCACCCTGATCGTCACGCACAGCGCGGGCAACGAGGACGCAAAAAAAGCCCTGCAAGCGGGCGCACTGTACGGCCACACTTATGAGAACCTGAGCTTTGTGTCCATGGGCTCGCCCGTGAGCAACAGCGTCATGAAGCAGAGCGTGAGCAATGCGGGGGCTGCATATTTGGGGCAGATCAATGACTGGCGGGATCCGGTGACATACAGCAAGACGGCGGCTGTGGTTGGGGGTGGCGGATTCTTAACAGGAGGCGCTTTATTTGTAGCGGGCATTTTTACTGCCAATCCCGCCCTTCTCTACGCAGGTGGGTCAATGGCAGCAGGTGCCGCAGGTGCCGCAGGTGCCGCAGGTGCCGCAGGTGCAGGCATTCAATTCATTCATCCTCTTGACAAATACATTGCCAAGCCTCAGGCGCAGTCGATCATGTTCGACTGGCTCAAGAACAATCCAGAGGCCGTTGCCAAAGCACGCCACAAAAATTTTTAACCCAGGGAGTCTTCCATGAAATCCAGAACCATCCGTTTTTCCTTTTTGATCGCTTCAGCGATGTCTGCCAGCCTGATGACAGGTTGTGCCTCCGTGAACATGGCCGATCCATCGCAAGACGCGCAACGCAAAGCATTCACTGCGCCTGCGGACAAAGCTGGGCTTTACATCTACCGTAACGAAACTTTGGGCGCGGCCATCAAAATGCCTGTGACCGTCAATGGCCAGCTGATTGGACAGACTGGCTCGAAAACTTACCTGTACAAGGAACTGCCTGCCGGCAAACACCAGATCGAATCCTTGACCGAAGGCTCAGAAAACAAGATAGATGTGGAGGTCAAGGCGGGAACCCTGACCTACATTTGGCAGGAAGTGAAGATGGGCTTGTGGTCTGCAGCCTCTAAGCTGCAGATCGTGTCGCCAGAGCAAGGGCAAAAGGGGGTGTTGGAAACCAAATTGGCCGTGACGCAGTGATGGCCGCACAGGACATGCCTTTGAATCGACCCGCGATCACTGAACACGTCCAAGCCGCTTGCAGGAGACGGATAAATCAAAAAATGCTTTTCAGGGTGCCCGATCCGATCAGCGCGCCACATCCTCGAGCGCATCGACCACCATGCCGGACGTCTCGTCCACCAGCAATATGTCGCGGTCGATCCGCACATAGTGATAACCGGCGGGCGCTGTGCCAATGGCCAGCATCAGGGGGCGGGGCAGTGGGTAGGCCATGGCACCCTTGGGCAGGGCTTGGCCTCGCTGCCAGCGGGCCATGGGCATGGCGCCCGCACGCATGTGCGGGGGCATGGCATAGCCTTGGTGGCCCTCTTGCGCGTAATAGCCGTGTGCGGCTTGCATTTGTGCCGTGCTGAAGCGCGGTGCGTCCGCGGGCATTGGGCCGCGTTCGCGCATCGCTTGCTCAGGCGGCATGGGCTGGGCCTGCAGCGCCAGAGGCATGGCCAAACACAGCACCAAACAAACCGCGCACTTCAGGCCATGGGGCTTTGAGGGGGACATCGTGCTCTCCTTCATCACAGGGGAAAGCACAGGCTAGGTCTTGGCCCGCCCCGCGTCTGTGCGCTGGCCGAGGGGGTGGCCGGGCCGCCAGCGGCTTCAGCGCACGATGTCTTCGATCGCATCGACCACCATGCCGGTGCCGATCGCGATCAGCAGGATGTCGGTGGCCACCCGCACATAGCGGTGCCCGGCCGGCGCCGGCCCCAGTGAGACCAGCAGCGGACCGGGCAGCGTGTAATACACCACGCCCGCCGGCAGGGGCTGGCCCAGGCGCCAGCGCTTGGCCTGGCCCGGCGGCAGGCCCCCTTTCTTGGCCAGCCCCGGAGGCACAAAGCCCCGGTATTCGGGTTGCAGGTAAAACTGGCGAGCCACTTGCTGCTGTGCCGGACTGAACACGATGCCGCCCGCCATGGGCGATGACACCGCCATGCCTGCTGGGTGCTCGCTGTGTGGGTGCCGCTTGCCAGGCTTGTCCTGGTGCCCGCGTTCGGCCAGTTGGATCGTGGTGTGCCCGGGTGGCGGGGTGTGTGCCCAGGACGTGGACAGCAGGGCGCCAGACAGGCAGAGCCCGGCGCAAGTGAGGATTTTTGGCGTGCGCATGCAACACTCCCTTCGCGTTGAACAGGCCAGTCATCTTAGGTGGCCCCCGGCGTGCCGGTCGCCTTTTCAGGACTTGGCGCGGGGCTTCAGGCGCCGCAGGCGCGCAGCACCTGCTCGCCATAGGCTTCGAGCTTTTTGGCGCCAATGCCGCTGATGCCCTGCAGGTCCGCAAGCGATTGCGGCGCCGCCTGCGCGATGGCCGCGAGTGTGGCGTCGTGGAAGATCACATAGGCCGGCAGGTTGTGTTCCTTGGCCACCTCGGCGCGCCAGGCCTTGAGGTGGATGAAGCGCACCATGGCCTCGGGGTCCAGGTTGGCGGCGGCCACGGACGGCGCGCTGCGCCCTTTGCTTTTACCGCGCGCGCCTTTTTCGATGCCCACCGATTCGCGCAGCAGCACCGATTGTTCGCCGCGCAGCACCGGGCGCGAGCCTTCGGTCAGCAGCAGGGTGTTGAAGCCGTCGTCGCTGCGCACCTGCAGTGCGCCCATGGCGATCAGCTGGCGCAGCACCGCGCGCAGCTGCTGCTCGCTGTACTCGGCGCCCACGCCAAAGGTGCTCAGCTGGTCGTGCCCGCGCTGCTTGACCTTGTCGGTGAGCTTGCCGCGCACGATGTCCATGGTGTGGGCCGCGCCAAAGCCGCTGCGGCTCGCTTGCTGGCAGCGGTAGACGGTGGACAGCAGCTTGCGTGCGGCGTCCGTCCCGTCCCAGATCTCGGGCGGGTTCAGGCAGTTGTCGCAGTTGCCGCAGTACGGCATGTAGACACCTGCGCCACTGTCTTGCTGGCCGCTATAGCTCTCGCCGAAGTAGCCCAGCAAGCGCGCGCGTCGGCAGTCGGTGGCCTCGGCCAGCGCCAGCAGCGCATCCAGCTTGCCGCGCATGACCTGCTTGAACTCTTCGGCCGCCGGGCTTTCGTCGATCATGCGGCGCTGGTTGACCACGTCTTGCAGGCCATAGGCCATCCAGGCGTCGGACGCGAGGCCGTCGCGGCCGGCGCGGCCGGTCTCCTGGTAGTAGCCCTCGATGTTCTTGGGCATGTCCAAGTGCGCGACAAAGCGCACATCGGGCTTGTCGATGCCCATGCCAAAGGCGATGGTGGCCACCATCACCACGCCGTCTTCGCGCAAAAAGGTGTTCTGGTTTTTCTGGCGCAACTCCGGCGCCAGGCCCGCGTGGTACGGCAGGGCGCGGATGCCGGCCTGCACCAGCTGCTCGGCCACTTCTTCGACGCGCTTGCGCGACTGGCAATAGACCACGCCCGCGTCTTCGGCGTGCTCGCGCTCGATGAAACGCAGCAGCTGCGTGCTCGCGTCTTTCTTCTCGACGATGGTGTAGCGGATGTTGGGCCGGTCAAAGCTGCTGACGAACTGCTCGGCCCCTTGCAATTGCAGGCGCTCGACGATGTCGGCGCGCGTGAGCGCGTCGGCCGTGGCCGTCAGGGCCACGCGCGGCACGTTGGCGTAGCGCTCGTGCAGCACCGCGATGCCCCGGTACTCGGGCCGGAAGTCGTGGCCCCACTGGCTCACGCAGTGCGCTTCGTCGATCGCAAACAGAGCCAGCAGCCCGCGCTCGTGCAGCGAGTCGAGTTGCGCGAGAAAGCGCGCGGTGGTGACGCGCTCGGGCGCGGCATACAGCAGCGTGATCTCGCCGCGCATCAGGCGGCGCTCGGTGTCTTGCGCGTCTTCGAGACTGAGCGAGCTGTTGAGAAACGCCGCTTCGACGCCGGCCTCGTGCAGCGCGCCCACCTGGTCGTGCATGAGTGCGATCAGCGGCGAGACCACCAGGGTCACGCCCCGGCCCGCGCGCTGGCGCGCGATGGCGGGGATCTGGTAGCACAGGCTTTTGCCGCCCCCCGTGGGCATGAGCACCAACGCGTCGCCGCCACCGGCCACATGGTCGATGATGGCTTGCTGCGGGCCGCGAAAGGCGTCGTAGCCGAAGACTTCGCGCAGGATCGGGAGATGGGGGGACACGGTGTGACAGCTTTTGTTGTGGGGGTGATTGTCCGCTATTGGGGAGCGGGTCTTTGGTTTCGGGGCGGGGTGGGCGCCTGGTTCCTCATGCTGCGGGTACGCAGAAATCGTCACCATGCGCCCACCCCGCCCCGAAACCAAAGACCATGGGCTGCGCACGATCCCCGGAGAGAAACGCTTTCACAACAGAGCTTTGGGGAGAGGGGGAGCGGCGGGCGACGATTTCTGCGTACCCGCAGCATGAGGAGCTCGCCGCTCCCCCTCTCCCCAAAGCGTCCCAGCGAACCAGCAAGCTAACATCGCAGACCATGCACACCACCGCCCTCGTCCTGTTCTCCGGCGGCCAGGACTCCACCACCTGCCTGGCCCACGCGCTGTCCAAATACGAGCGCGTCGAAACCCTCGCCTTCGACTACGGCCAACGCCACGCCGTGGAACTGCAAGCACGCCTGGCCGTGCGCGAAGCCATCGCGCAGCGCTTTCCCGCCTGGGCCGCCAGGCTCGGCGAAGACCGCCTGTTTGACGCCGGCGTGCTCGGCCAGATCAGCGAGACCAGCCTCACGCGCGACACCGCCATCGCCATGGAGAGCTCGGGCCTGCCCAACACCTTTGTGCCGGGGCGCAACCTGCTCTTTCTCACGCTGGCGGCTGCGCTCGCTTACCGGCGCGGTTTGCAGGTGATCGTGACCGGCGTGTGCGAAACCGACTTCTCGGGCTACCCCGACTGCCGCGACGACACCATGAAAGCCATGCAGGTCGCGCTCTCGCTGGGCATGGACCGCAAGCTCTTGATCGAAACGCCCCTCATGTGGATCGACAAGGCGAAAACCTGGCAGCTCGCCCACGACCTGGGCCAAGCGGTCGATGCGCAAGGCGGCGGACAGGCCCTGGTCGATGTGATCGTCGAGCACAGCCACACCTGCTACCTGGGCGACCGCAGCCAGCGCCACGACTGGGGCTATGGCTGCGGCCAGTGCCCGGCTTGCCAGCTGCGCGCGGCGGGCTTTGCGCGCTGGTGCGCGGCGCTGTCCAGCGCCTGAGTGCGCGGTTTGTCAAGTGGCATTGCGGCGCCGGGGAAATAGCCTGGCCGTCGTTGTCAGGGCCCGGCGAGCGCTCCTAGACTGAAGACGCCTTGCTTGTGTGCGCTGGTGCATCCAGCGGTGCCATGACCGACCGTGGCGCTGCGTGGCGCATGGACAAGGCGGTCTTCAACAACAAGGAGGAGTCGACCATGAGCGCTTCGGACACCGCCCAATGCCCTTTCCATGCCAGCGGCAGCCACGCCGGTCGGCGCGCACCGTCCAACACCGACTGGTGGCCGCAACGGCTCAACCTGGCGGTCTTGCACCAGCACCCGCCTGTGGCCAACCCCATGGACCGCGACTTTGATTACGCCAAGGCCTTTGCTCAGCTGGATTTCGCTGCGCTCAAGCAAGACCTGGCCGCCCTCATGACCGATTCGCAGGACTGGTGGCCGGCCGACTGGGGCCACTACGGCGGCCTCTTCATCCGCATGGCCTGGCACAGCGC
>JACCDW010606686.1_pt1 | contig 24294 bp, 15 predicted proteins | sample 7449781 | NCBI WGS metagenome assembly JACCDW01 (sample SAMN15323449, study PRJNA562643) | freshwater metagenome | isolation source: river surface water | place: USA:Blue River Watershed | collected 2017-08-18
AGATACAGCAGAAACGGTATTTTTTGAAGTAAATGGGATAGAATCGGCAAACAAGATTCGTCTTCTTTTCCCTTCCGCTAAAGAGGTTTTTGAGTAGATTTTTACTTTGAAATCGAGTAATAAATATGGTAATACGAGTATATTATCTCGAAGTTTTTGCGAGAAATTTGGGCTTAAATTTTAAAATCAATGTAGCAGGGGAATTGGCTTACCGATTGCCGCAGAGCTGGCGAGCGGTGTGCCTTAGTGCGAACGAAATGGGTAGAATGAAAGGATAAATAAGTGAGGAGCGAACGTTTATCCTTTCGTTTTACTTATGAAGTGGGGAAAACTAAAATTGTCCCTTATTAATAATCAATGTAGCCAAGCTGAGACAGGCTTAATGGCTGTCGTTCAACTGACGGACATTTTGCCTGTGTGCGAGCGGAATCGGTGCTTTTTCAGCACTGATGGAGCGGTGGAAACTGAAATTGTTCCTTATTTATCACGAATACAAAGACTATTTTTATACGCTTGTAGCTTATAAAAAGCACCGTGTGTAATTATTTACTGATACTTTCGTCAGTCCCCAGTTGCTACAAATCCATATTGGTTGTAGTTATTTTTTCTCACGAATATCAATAATCTCAATTTCTTGGTCATGTTGGTCTATACCAGTCCACTTACCTGAAAAAATTGACCATTTACTGTATATTGAGTCGTCAGTTCCTTTAAGTTGAAATTTGAATTGTCCTGTTTTCTTATTTTTTACAGATTCTGTAAGTAAAATTGTCTTATCATCATAAGAGCCATTTAACAGGATTGATACTTTTTTCTTTTGATAGTAATAAAAACCTTCGGCTATTTTCGATTTCTTATTGATTTCAAAAGCCATATTAAAACGATATTTCCCATTTATTTTTCCTTGAATGAAATATGTAAATGGAATTTTCGATTGATTATCTTTAAAAAACAAATACTTTTCCAGGGTTGTTTTTGCCAAATACTTTGATTCAAATAGTGTAAATATTCCAAACGAGCTTAAATATGGTTTTAAATCCTTTATTGGAATTTGTATTTCAAATAAAGGACTACACGCTTGTACCACGTGAGGAAAACAGTCGTTAATCAGAGCAAATGTTATTAGTCCCTTTTTTAACGTAATGTCATTGTCAGACCTAAAAATTATGTCAAATTGGCTACAATAAGGTTCAGCGTCCGCACATTTAATAGCTTCTTTAAATTCTTTTTCACAACCCTGTGACCAATATTTATCCAAGAAGTCAAAATAGCCTTGTTTTGAAAATAGTAAGTGATAGTCTAATGTTTCCTCTTGAATTTCATTGCCTGTTTTCAAATCAAAATACAAATTGTCCTGTACCATATTGGGATAAGCACCATAATATTCTCCGTTAAATGATATTAAAAGAATATTGGCAATTATTTCGCTTTTAAAATCAACATCATACCACCTAAACTCTTTGTTTTTGCTTGGGTCAAAACTTTCAAACATAAACCTATCTTTAATTTGTTCGTTGATTTTATCCGAAATCTTCTCTTTTTTGCCCGATGGATTTTTTACAAATGGTATGTTAGAATGATAGCGTTTATCTATCGTTTCTGTAAACACAATTGTATCTACTACAAATTCTTGGGCAAAAATATCTTGTCCGATGAGTATTAAGATAAATAGCAATTTGTTATGCAATGTTTGTTAAGTTAAGTGTTTTTTTAATTATTGCCAATGGTTCTCGGCTTTAAGAAATGGCAGGTTTAGAAGCACTAAGATGTAAAGCCACCACAAAAGTTGATTTGAAAAACTAATCTTCAATTTACCACTGCACCCACCATTACGAAAAACCGCTTTTGGCACTTCGCACTTCTTTTCTGTCGTTTTTGTTCGTATAATTTCGTGTCTGTTTTTGGTGAGTTGGCTTGGTGGCTCTTTTGCAAAACTTGGCTTTAGTGTTGGGCTTGTGCGGTTTTGCAAATGTGCCACCAAATTCTTAGCCCTTAAAAATTAAATTTAAAATTATACCAACTATTACAATTCCAATCGTCAAGAATATAAATGTTCTCAGTGTTTTAGATTCTTTGTCCTGCTGGTCCAGACGTAAAAGAATATTGTCACTCTTGCTTATTGCTTCTTCATACTTTTTAGTTAATTCAATGTTTTGTTTATCCAAATGATTAGTAACAGCTGTCAGCAAATGTTTAAAGTGTGATTCTAGGTCAACTTGTTCAATACGAGTTATTTGTTTTTTAAATTCATCAATTTTTGACTGAATTTCAAGCGATTTATTATCAAGTTCGTCAAGTTTTACTTTTAAGTCTGTATTAAATTGACTAACAACTTGTTTTTCAAGATTGGTAAAAGTGTCTTTGAAATCAAACTCTGTTAGTTTGGAAACTTCATTTTTAATATTTGTTATTTGCTTGTCTAAGTCTTCGAGTGGCTTACTTAAATTTTGCTGAAAATGGTTGATTGTTTCACTTTTAATAGACTTTAAAGACTTAGAAACATCAAACTCTGTAAGTTTAGCTATTTCTTTACTAAAGTTTGTTGTTTGCTCTGATAGCTTTTTAATTGAGTCATTGTTGAATTTTCTTGAATCATCAAGAACTGCTTTCACATTGACTGATAAACTCTCAAAAGTAGTCTGATATGATTCAATTACTTTAGCTAAATCACTAGATGATTTAACTACATTATTTACTTGCTCCTTAGCAGAGTTAATAGCTTTTAGGTTCTGTTCTAAGACAGCCAAAGATTTTAAAATATTTTCATTTGTTGTACTCATTATGCTTGTATATATGATTTAGTGAAGTTATTTAACCAATCCTGATGAATTTCTAATTCACATTCAGTTGCCCAATCGTGCATTTTCTTGATTATCTTTTTGGGGATATGACTTGTTTTAAAATTTGATGTCAACTTTTCAATCCCAATGTAAAACTCATCTTTGTTAGCGTTATTTGAATAAAAATCTCTGTAACCTTCTTTATAGCTATTTTCTAATTCTTGTTCTAATACTTCATTGTTATTTGTACCAAGGTAGGCTATACTAAATGCATTTAACATTGCAAGTGCTGGGTTATTGTCAGTTAAAGACCTTCTAATTAATCGAACTGCACCTTGTAAGTGTTTAACACTGTCTTTAGGAGAACCACTTGAGCCGTAAACATCTTCGTTTATTACACGTAAATATTTAAATAATATATCAAATGACGATATTTTCCCTTTGTCTGTATCTGTTGTTAAAGAAAACGCTTCTCCATTTTCAGTTTCATAATCAACTTGGGCATATTTTGAATTGAAATAATAGTAAATGAAGTCTTTTAAGTCTTCATTTACTTCTTTCCAATCTTTTTTGTCATTAATACCCTGCACACAAAAAGTACGCATATCATCAATTGCCCTTTTTCGCTTTACAGCTATTTTTTCATAAATAAACTCAGTAAGGTAAGAAAGACATTTATGAATTTCGATATCACCTTTATATGCTGGTACTTTTTTTATTTCTTCTTCTGCTCGTTCGACAGAATAATATCGCATTAAGAACCTTTCAAGTCCTTTGTAATACTCCCCGTCTGCTTTACGTTTTGTAACGATTCTGAATTGTTGTTTACTATAGTCTTGTGTAAAGTCGTCAATCAATTCAATGCAACACATTCGATAAATAGCTTTTGCGTAATCGGTATAACTACCCTTATAAGAAATAAAAGCAACTATCTCTACGCCAACTTCTACAGATAGTAATTTTTCCAAAAAGTTGTTAACTGTTTCAACTTCATTTACTTTAATTTCTTCGTTGTCATCTAAAAAATATTTTGTTTCAGATTTGCTAAGGATTGCGTGCATTGTTTGTTTTTCAATCAAGCTTCCTTTGAAGTTATTATTATAGAAAAACATAACTGTTTCATAATCTGCACTAACGTATTCCAAATTTTTCTTTGGAAAAACTAAATCATTATTTTTTAAAATCTCTTCTAAATCTTTAATATACTGAAATCCTTTAGCTTCTTTTGGAGTTTTACTAAGACTACAATTCTTTACTAATGGACAACTATCACATTCGCCAAAAGCAAATTTCTTATTATCAACTTCGCATCTTAATTTAACTAAATCGTGGTGTGGTGTGAAATAATCGAAAAATTCATCCCCAATGTTTAAGTTGTAATGTTTTATAATTTGGTTTAAGTCTTCTTCTTTAAACCATTTGTTTTTAATAATACCTAAAGGAAATTTCGTAGCTGAAAACTTAGAATTTATTCTAACCAACTTATAATCTGCAAATAATATCGTTGCTAAAGCAATTTTTTTATCTCTACCTGCTCTACCTGCTTCTTGAATAAAACTTTCAAGCGAGCTGGAGTAGTTCATGTTAACAGTAAAACGAACATTAGGCTTGTCAATTCCCATTCCGAAGGCCTTTGTAGCAACCATTATGGGTAATTTGTTATCCCTAAATAGTTCTAAATTTTCAAATGAAGCTCTGTCTATTTCGTCATCATCTTCATCATCTCCACTTCCCATAAAAGTGCCTATCTTAGGAGTGTATTCTTTTAAAGAACTTGCATTTTCATTTACTGAAATGCCTGTGTTGTTTTTATGAGGACAAAAAACTATGCCTGCTTGTTGATATTCATTACTCGTAGTGTAAAAGTCAATAGGGAAGTCAACCTTTAAATTTATTCCATCATTATTTTCTTGTGTGTTTTGCCTTTCGTTGAATTGTGTTTTTACTCTTTTTATTGATGTTTCTGTTTGTAATTCATCTGCATAGGAAGGAATTAAAGAAACATATTTTTTTAAAAATTCCCTTTTGGAATTATATACAGCCCATTTATCGCTGATATTTACAGCTTTTCCTAAAGTAGTGTTTAGCAAACCTTTTTTGTCGAAGAATTTGTCGGGTTCATATTCTATAGGTACTTTTTCAATCTTGTATTGAAGTTCTAATCTGTTTGTATTCTCATATCTCACAATTGTATCAGAATCTAAAGCAAAAGTACCGTTACCTGACAATTCTCGTTCAACATCAGCAAGTACGTCAAAGGAAGCTGTTGCAGTTAATCCGAACAATGTTAATCGCTTATCCTTGTTTTTAGGCAACACATAATTATATAGGTTACGCCCTAAATGTAAATATGAAAAACGGAAATCGTGCCCCCATTCTGAAACGCAATGAACTTCGTCTATAACTCCGTATGCGAAGTAAACATTCATATCTCGCATTGTTTTCAATCGTTCACGAAACTTGTAAATACATAAACGTTCTGGCGAAAGAAAAACAAATTGCATTTGAGAAGACTCCATTTGCCTTTCTCGTTCGTCTTTTTCTTGCGGGGTCAACGTTGAGTTTATGAAAGCACAAGTATCGATTCCTATGTTTACAAGGCCGTCATATTGGTCTTTCATCAATGACCTTAATGGGTCAATAATAAGCGTTACGCCTGGTTGCAACATTGCAGCCAACTGATAAGTTAGAGATTTCCCACCGCCCGTTGGTAAAAGACCAATTACACTCTTGTTTTGTAACGCTCTGTTTAAAATGGGAAGCTGACCTTGTCGAAAATCTTCTTTGCGAAAAAGCAATTGAACGAAGTACTTTAGGTGTAACTTGTTAGTTTCAATATCTTCATAATTACCTTGCGTATCTCTTGTAACTAATGGTTTATATTGAATTGTATCTGATGTGTAAATATGCCTTTGATTTCTTCTTGTTTTGGCTGAGCGGATATTGAAGTAACAATGATTTTTGCACTTGAACTTGCTAAAAGTCGGCTCTTTTTTATCTTCTATTATAGCCATTGAATTATCTATGACTAAATCATAAACTTTGCTTTTTTGTTGAGATGTCGCACTATCAACGGGTTTTGTATTTAAGTGTAGGGGGGAATTCAAATATACCTGCGAACCAATTATTTCTAGGTTCACCTGTGGAAATTTCATTGTTTCAAAGTCAAGACTTAATGCTGTTAGATTCTCGAACATTTGCTTTAAATCTTCAAAAGCCATTGCGGCACAAGGAACATCATTTTCTTTAACTAAAACATTCCATTGACTTTGTTGAATATCTAATTTTTCAGTAAGAATTGCTTCAATAATTGTTTTCTGCAGACGGGCAATTGCAATGGGCGATTGCGTTAATTGTAAATTGTTTGGGTCAACATTTTTGTTTTCAAAAATGATTGACCCAAAATCGTTATGTTGAAGTTGGTTACCAAAGCTCTGAAATTGATTTTCAATAAATGGGCTGGCTTTGGTAGGTAAACCCCTTGTAATAATATTGTTGAGAACTGCTAAAATTGGATTAACATCTTCATAAACGCTTGCTCCAATGTCAAACGGTGCAGAAACTTCAAAGTCAGATAATAGGGATAAATTAGCCCGTTTGTCTTTAAAGCAATCTAAATAATATCCTGCGTGAAATTGTACCGCTGGATAATAGTCGATAGGAATATAGTAAATCTTGCCTTTTTCAAATTTGAAGACTTTTAGCTTTAGTGTATATTTTCTAAAAACATCTTTACCGTGTGCATCTTCGGCTAAAAGATTTAATTTGTTTTCACTTTGCTCAAAATCAGAAAATACTGGTGGTAAATCGAAATAATTGTAGAAAGCATCTAATCTGTGGCTTCGTCCTTCAATCAATGGACTTACACAGAAAAAATAATGTTCTCCGCTTACGTTTTCGCCTACAAGTTGAGCTAATTTTTTTAAGTCAATTTGCGGTACATCAAGAATATTTGAGAAAAAATGAACCGTAATTGATTGATTTGTTTCAATTTCGGTTTTTTCAACATTGTCTAAGTATTTGTTTACGAGTTCAATTTTAGAATCGTCTTTGATGTAAACCTTTGTGTGCAGTTTTGCTCGTTCTAACGCTTGTTCAGATGGCTCAATTAAAATAACTTTTTGTGTATTATTTGGTATTCCTTGACTTTTTAGAAAATCAAAAAAGCAAACAGTCGCCAAACCTTGACCACAACCCCAATCAATAATGGCTATATCAGTATTAAAAACTTCTTTTGGATTGCGAATTGAAGATAAAGCCTTTTGGATTTTCGCCTCGTGCATATTTCCATAAGAGAAAATATATTGACACATAAGTTCGTGTGAATCCAATAAGTCAACTCCTTGATTTAGATTCTGCCAAAAACTATCTCTCTCACTTTTTGAAAAGTGCGACAACGCTTCATTAGATATTTTTCTAATTTGCTGAAAAGTCGGATTTGGTAATGACTTTATTTTATTTGCGTATTCTCTCATAAAGTCATTACAACTTAATTACTCTAAAAGTCAGGTTTATTCTTTCGTTAACAACTTTACTTGTTTTTGGTACTTGGTGTTGCCAAAAGTGTTGCAGTTCTCCTTGCATTATTAAAAGACTTCCGTGTGTTAATTCAATTTCTAACTTTTCTTTGGTGTTAATGTGTCTTAGTTGAAATTTTCTTGTTGCTCCAAAATTTACAGAAGCAATAACTGGATTTATTCCAAGTTCCTTTTCAGCGTCAGTATGCCAAGAAATAGAATCGTTTCCACTTCTATAGAGGTTTAGTAGCACACTATTAAAAACAACTTTTGATATCGGTTCTATTTTTTCTTTTATCTCAATAAGTTTTTTAGTCCAAGTTTTGGGTTCTAAAGTAATCCCTGAAAATGAATAAGGTTTGTCATTGTCTCCATACCAAGCTGTCAAACGAGGGAAGTTTACTTGTTTACCATACATATTCATTGACTCTTGTTTCCAGTCAATACCTTTTTTTAATAACTGTAAGTACAAATCACTTTCTGCTTTTGAAAAAAAGTTTGGATAGAATAAATACTCACCGTTTTCAATTTTTGTTAAACCTGACTTTGGTTTATCGTTATCTAAAGAAGGTATGATGTTGCCAAATAAGTCTCTCTGTTCCATTTTCTTAATTGTTTTACTATGAAATTCATGTGTTAGGGCAAAAGCAAATGTGCTGCATTGCGTTGGCTTTCTGCGTTGGGATGCTGCTCTTTTGATTTTGCAGAAGCGTTGGCATTTTGTCTTTCATTTTTCGGTTCGTTTTCTGTCGGTCGTGTCGTCTTTTAGGGTGAGGCATAACGTTTTGCCGCTTTGCGAAGGCGGGGGTTTTCAGCACGAAACTTCATTAGATGAACAAAGCTTGAATTTAGCACTTCACTGTCATAGAAGCGAAGCACGAAACCACTGCTTTTGCAAAACGGCTGTTAGCGGTTCGGGCTTTTCTATTCCGCAATGTTGTCGTCATATTCTGGTTTAAATAGTTGAACTTCTTCCTGATTAATTACTACGTTTATGTCTTGAATTACTTGCTCGTCAATTATTGGTGTAGTGGCAATTAAAGTTTTTAAAGTATTGTTTAGCCAGTCTAAATTCCATAATTGTATTGTTGGGTCATTAACTTTTTTACAAAGGTTTTCTTCATAATATCTTTGTCTATCTATTTTGATTGTCAAACGTTGAAGCCAAATTTTTATATGTCCAGTGTTTGGTATTTTCGCAAACTTTGTCATAATTGATTGTAATATTCTATCTCTTTTTGCAGGGTCATTTAATAGAGATAGAAGTTTACTTAAAATTGCAGATGCAATTGGATACGTTTTTGGGTTTTTAAACATTATGTCTACAAGAATGCTTATCAAAACTTGGACATTGTATAGTTCTGTTAAGTCTTTAATTCTGTTGTAGAATTTCCCTAAGGCTTTAATTAAACTACCTGAATTAGGGAATTTGTCTGAAAGATTATAAATTAGGAGCAAATGTTCTTGAACGCTTCTGCTTCTATTTTTCTCGGCTATCCAATAGATTTTATCGGGTTTTATAGAGTCAAGAATTACATTATTTGAAACCAATGTTTTTTGGACATTTAGCCTCATACCAAGTTCTATTAAAATTTCGGTCAAGATTTTGGTAATAAGTTCTGCGTCTTGTGGGTTATTAGAAAAAATACGATAGTCGTCCCTATAGCGAATAATATGATAGTCTTGGATATTTGTTTGTTGTATTTTAATTGATAGTTCTATGTCTGCGAAACCTAAAACCATTTCTGCAATAAAATCCATTAAAACACTTCCTTGAGGAATGCCATTTGTTTGTCCAAATGCCATATCTCGAAGATGTTTGTCGATAACATTGCCAATGTTTCCATAAGAGTTTCTATTCGTTTTAGCTACAGGCTTTGTATGAATAGCCCACGGAATTGAATGAGTATAAATTGAACCGTAGCAGTCAGAAATGTCAGTATGTAAAACATATTCGTATTCAAGTGCAAGTTCAATTGATTGCTGTTCAATCGTCTGCCACCATTGGCTTACCGTTGTTGCTTTATCTGATTGTGTTCCGTCCGATTGTAAAGGAATACTGTAACACTTAATCTTTGGGTTGGAAGAGAACTGTCTAAACCTTGCTACAATTAAATTCCAATTAGCCTCTTCAGTTATGTTGTGAACAAGTGAAACATACAACGCAGGGTGAATTAATTGAAATGGTCGCCAAGCAAATTTTCCGTCTTTGTTGTTAAGTAACTTATAATTTATGTTGTCAAAGTCGCTTGGAAATGGGGGTTTGGCTTGAGGTTTAGCTTTTGTATAGTCAGGAGGATATAAATAAAAATCCTCAATTGGTCTACCAATTATTGCGGTCGAAACGTCAGCAATTAATTTTTGAAAAACGAAATATTGAGGCAGGTCAAAGTTGAAATAGCTTTCAACTTTTAAAAGATATTGTCTTGCTTCTGTATGGTTAAGTTCTAAAATTCGTTTCATTAATTGTCAATGTATTTTGTCCTATGTGCCGTCTTTTAGACTGACCGCTCACTCTCTAATATGCGAAAGTTTTGTAGTACCTTTTTTTTAGTATCTTTCAAAGATTATCTTGAACTATTCTTGTCGTACTTGTTAAATATTCAAATAATCATCCTTCGTTAATACACTGTGAATAATTCTTTATTTCAATATTTTAATACCTACATAATTGGATAAATTTTAAAAAACTATTATTAATGTAAATAATATACGACCTAAAATTCTTTATTCTCCGTGTAAAAGTCAGATAAATCCAAATATACTTGTTATGAGCATATTTTTTTCACTCATAGTATTTATATATTTGGATATCTTTATTATTCGGTAGGTAGTGAGGGTAACATAAAGTATTTTATCGCACTTGAGATATTTCTTAAAATATAGGCAATACCTATTTACGAAATCATCAAATCCTGACTAATCAATTCCGAACTCCTCGGGTCAGCCTTCACTTCAAGTTTTTGCATCGAATAAACTTCCAGCGAAGGAAAACCAAATTCTTCCACCACTTTGCCATCAAGGCAGTACACACCTCGCCCACGAAACGGAAATTTTTCGAGCGAAGGCGGAAAATGGGTGGTGTCGAAGAATTCACCTTGTTCATCTAAAAAATAGCCGAATCCCATCAGTTTATGATTTTTGGTTCTGACTGGTTTCCACGTAACCAAATAACCATAAATTCTGATGTTTCGACCAACTAAACTAATTAGATTTTGTGCTGTGGTGGAAATTCTATTTGGTGCTGCGACTAACTCAAATGGGCTTGAAATCGAAAAACCCAACAACTCTATTTGGTCGTAGGCATCTTCTAATGGATGATACACTAATGCTGGTAAATGGTGCGTTTCTGGTTCGGGCAACCCAAACAAAGTTTGTTTGTAGTGGCTTGGCTGGAATCTGCTATTATACCGAAAGTGAGCTTCCCAAAGCAATTCTTTTTTAGGTGTACCAAAATTCCTGAATGCTCCAATCCGAATCAATATGATAAGTTGTTCTAAACCAATACTTATTCTACTGACGAAATTTGAAAATGATGTAAAATGTCCGAAATTTCTTTCCTGCAAAAAACTTTCAATAAGTTTGCTTTCGAGTGATTTGATATGTATCCAGCCCACCCAAATAATATTCCCTTCAATTCTGGTTAGGTAATCACTTTCGTTGATTTCGGGTGCTTCAATGATTGCACCGTATCTTCTGGCTTCGTGAATGTAAAATTCCGTTGAGTAAAATCCACCGAAATTATTGATAACTGCCACCATAAATTCCAAAGGAAAATAGGTTTTCAAATACAAGCTTTGGTAGCTTTCCACGGCAAAACTTGCTGAGTGTGCTTTACTAAAACTATACCCCGAAAAACTTTCAATCTGTCGCCACACCTCTTTGGCCAGTTCTTCCGAATAGCCCAGTTCTTTGCAGTTAGTAAACCATTTATCGGTTATTCTTTGAAACTCAATTCTTGACCTAAACTTACCCGACATGGCTCTTCTCAAAATATCAGCTTCGGCCAGTGTTAAGTTCGCAAAGCCATGAGCCACTTTTAAAACATCTTCCTGATAAACCATTACCCCGAAAGTATCCGATAATAGCTCCTGCATTTTTGGGTGTAAGTAACTTACTTGATGCGGATTATGGTAACGAACGATGTATTCTTTCATCATACCACTCGACGAAACACCTGGACGAATAATCGAACTGGCAGCTACCAAAGTGATGTAGTTATCACAGCGAAGTTTCCAAATCAGCGAACGCATGGCGGGCGATTCTACATAAAAACACCCCATTGTTTCGTGGTTTTGGAGTTGCCTTCTGATGTTTTCATCCTCTTTAAATTTCTGAATAGCATGAATATCAATATCAATACCCCTGTTTTCTTTCACAATATCCACCGCCGTTTTGATATGTCCGAGTCCACGTTGAGAAAGCACATCAAACTTGGCAAAACCAATATCTTCGGCCACATACATATCAAATTGACAAATCGGAAAACCCTTAGGCATGGGTTGAAGAGCAGTATAGTTTGATAGTGGTTCTTCCGAAATCATAATCCCGCCCGCATGAATCGACAAACTGTTTGGATAATCTTCTAAAAGTGGAGCGTATTGAAATATGTATTTGGTGTATTCATTCTGACTTGTTTTTTCGGGATATTTAATGATTTCGTCAATCTCGGATTTGGGCAAACCAAAGACTTTAGCCAGTTCACGAACTGCCGAACGGTCTTGAAAAGTATTGTAGGTGGCCAGTAAACAAACGTATTCTTTTCCATAACGCTTGAAAACATAATCGATGATTTCATCTCTTTCATCCCAACTAAAATCAATGTCAAAATCGGGTGGAGAAGTTCGGAACGGATTGATGAAACGCTCAAAATATAAATCCAACTCAATCGGATTAACATCGGTTATACCAATACAATACGCCACAATTGAGTTTGCTCCCGAACCACGCCCAACGTGGAAATAGCCTCTTGACCTTGCATAACGAATGATGTCCCAAGTAATTAGGAAATAGGAACAAAAGTCTAATTCGTAAATAATGCTCAATTCTTTTTCAATCCTTTCTTGGGCGGCTTTGTTGTTTTTGCCGTAGCGATAAATCATTCCATCGGCGGTTAGTTTTCTTAGTAATTCAATATCATCAATTTTAGTATTGGTGAATAATCGTTTGTTTTTGCTGGTTTTAAAGTCAAAATCAAAGCTACATTGCTCGCTGATAGCTTTTGTTTTTTCAATCCATTCCGCAAAATACTGAAAGTATTCGTAGAGTTTTGGTTCTTCAATCGGCCACTCGGACGGATTCGCTTCGGCATACTTTGGTAATTTACTTAAAAGCGTATTATGGTCAATGGCCCGTAAAAGTCTATGCAAATTGAAATAGATTTTATTGAAAAAAGTAAGTGTATGAATAGCGATGATTTTCTCAAAACCCTGCTTATTCTGAAAACGATAAGTTTTTGGAATCTCCCAATAACGAACGCCAATAAACTCATGATTTTCTAAGACTGGACTTGTTTCCAGAAAATCAAGCGGATAAATTGTAAAAGCATTTTGATATGAAGGAGCTTTATTCGGAAAATCCTTTTTCTTGGACAGATATTCAGTCAAGAAATAATTGATTTCTCGGAAACCCTCATTGTTTTTTGCTAAACAGATATACTTCAATTCATCACCATTTCTAAACTCCACTCCTACTATCGGCCTAATATTGGCTGTCTTGCACGCTTTTACAAAATCAAAAACTCCTGAAGTATTATTAATATCGGTCAATGCCATGCAGCCAATACCCAACTCAACGGCCTTATTTACAAGGTCTTGAATAGAAATTGTCCCGTAGCGAAGACTAAAATATGAATGACAGTTCAAGTACATTAACGATAAATAGGGGTTTTGTTAGATGGATAATTGCTTTTGCGTATAAATCTTGGTTTTCGGGTTGAGTAAAGTACCATTCCAAATGCCCGACCGATGAGCCGACTGCCGTATTTGATTCTGACTCTATCCATAGCTTGGTACAAACCAGCCATTTCGGCGGTATTGTCAAACAAATTGATTTGGCTAAATCCCTGCACCAATTTGCTGAATCTCACTCCTACCAATCTAATCAAAAGCCGTTTGTCGTAGAGTTTTTCAAAAAGGTCGGTTACTTTTTCAATAATGGTTTGGTCGTCAGTGGTGTATGTAATATTAAATTGTTTGGTATGCGTATCAAAATTAGAGTAGCGAATCTTGACCGTAATACAGCCAGTGCATTGTTGTTTCTGCCGAAGTTCAAAAGTCATTTCTTCGACCATTTTCAGCAAAACTGCCTTGAGTTTGTTGACATCGGTGGTATCTTTATCGAAGGTGATTTCTTTTGAAATCGACTTTTTATCGTGGTATGGCTCAATAGGAGTATTATCTAAACCATTGGCTCTCTCCCAAAGTGTTGTACCGTTCTTGCCAAATACACTTTCGAGCATTTTTCTGGGCATTTCTGCCAAAGAACCAATGTTTTGAATGCCCATATTTCGGAGGGTTTGACCTGTAACCGAACCAACCATTGGTAATTTGCTCACTGAAAGTGGCCTCAAGAAAGCTTTTTCATTACCTGCCAAAATGTGGCATTGGCCATTGGGTTTTACTTCGTTCGTGGCTACTTTCGATACCGTTTTATTGCTTGCCAATCCAAACGAAATGGTCAGACCAGTTTCTTTACAGATTTCATTTTTGATTTGGGTCGAATATTTCAAGCAACCGAAATACTTTTCCATGCCCGATAAATCGACATAAAACTCATCAATTGAAGCTTTTTCAAGCACGGGAACTCTATCGGAAATTATTTGAGTAACCATATCCGAATATTGGGTATAAGATTCATAATCACCCTTGATGAAAATAGCATCTGGGCAAAGCCGTTTGGCCATAACCGATGACATGGCCGAATGAATACCAAACTTTCGGGCTTCGTAACTGCAAGCGGCCACGACTCCTCTATCCGATATTCCGCCGACAATCACGGGTTTGTTTAAAAGAAAAGGATTTTTCAGTCTTTCGACTGATACATAAAAAGCGTCTAAGTCAAAGTGAACAATGTTTTTTTCCATGGGAAAAATATTTTTTAGGATTCTGTTGGCAAGTTATTGACAAAATGCGTAGTATTGTCTGCTCAAAATGCTTAGTATATGTCAATTTATAAAATAATAGGTCAAAATGTTAGACTTTTAAGGCAACAGAAGGGTCTTTCACAAGAACAAATTGCAGATTTGCTGAATCTGCCGAGTAATACTTATGCCTACTACGAACGTGGTGATAGAGATTTTCCGATGGAAACTCTCGTGAAGGTTTCGGGGATATTTAGTATTGCCTTGGATGCTCTTATCAAGTACGATTTAAGCAAAATCGACCTCAAAGGTTTGATGCAGGTGGGTAGTAATCGCCTTTTGTTTCCGATACTTATCAAGGAAAATACCAAAGTTGAAAGTATTGAAATCGTACCAATCAAGGCATCGGCAGGGTACAGAAAAGGCTACGCCGACCCGCAATTTATTGAGGCTTTGCCAAAAATCAGTTTACCATTTTTGGGCGTTGGTACACACCGAGGTTTTCAGATTGGTGGAGATTCGATGTTACCGATTCAGTCGGAATCTTACATTGTGGGAAAATACATCGAGAGCTTTGAAGACATCAAAAACAATAAATCGTACATCATTCTGACGGATGAAGATATTCTTTACAAGCAAGTAAAAAACAAAATCAATGAAGATGGCTCACTACATCTGATTTCAAACAATAAATATTACCCAACGATTCAGATTGAGCCACAGCATATCTTGGAAATTTGGCAGTTTACCTGCTTCATTTCTACCAAAGATATTGATGAATATTCAATGGGGTTAGAAGATATTTTTATGTCTTTGAATGGTATAAGTAAAGGAATCGAGGAGATAAAGGAGAGGATACTAATCAAATAATTGAAGTTCTGGGTAATCAACTCTTTCCAAAATCACGGCTTTGTTGCGATTTGCTTTGGCACTGTTAGCTTCCATCGAGATTGGAATGGCCACTAAATCAGTCTCGGTGTAAGTTTTGATTAAATCAGTAATTGATTTACGAGATAATTGAGGATTGAGCCACATTTTTTCGTCATTCTGGCTCAAAATCAAAGGCATTCTTTTCTTCACGTTGTGTATTTTCTCCATTAATTCGTTGGCTGGAGTAGTCAGAATACTGAAAGTATTTTTCACTTCGCCCGTACTTTTATCAACCCAAGTATCATAGACGCAAGCCAACGAAAATATTTCTTGACCTTCGATTTTGATGTAGTAGGGATACTTTTTATTGTTGAGTTGTCGCCATTCAAAAAAGCCCGAAACTGGCAAAATACAACGTTGAGAAACAATGGCAGACTTGAAAGATGGTTTTTCAAAAACGGTTTCACCAACGGCATTGAGTGTATTGTGCTGAAAACTGGCATCTTTTGCCCAATTAGGTATCAAGCCCCACTCATACAAAAAGATACCATCGTGTTTGATGACGGGCAATTTTGGATGTTCAAAACCACTCACAAAATAATAGGTAGGCACTTCAAACTCCTCAATATTTGACTTCCAGTTTGGGGGTAAAGCATTTTTATAACGCTCGGCCAGCTTAGATTTCTTTTTTTCGAGATAGGAGGCATTGTAACACATAAGATTTTGGAGTTGATGCTTCAAAAGTAATTATTTATTTCAATTTATGCAGCAGAGCCTTTTTCAAAAAAGGGGTTGCCCCCTAATTCTATCTTCGGAAAACATGACCGTCATAGTCAACGAAATCATTGATAAATAAGTCATTGGCATAAGCCTTGTAGTCGAAATAATATTGTAAATGTTCTGGTATCTCGCTCAGAATACCATGTTCCTCAATATACTTGTAGGCAAATTCAACCTCTGCTCCTTCTGAGCCATCGTAATAGCCTTGATACTCATCGTTAAATTCTTGCATCAACTCTTCAAAATCTGTATCTTTATTGATGTCTTTATCACCGATGAATAAGCCCAAAGCCTCGATGGTTTCGTCTTCCATATCCTTGATGGCTTCAACGTAATCGAATAATTTTTCGCTTACTGAGCATTCCGAAATCAACTTTTTAGGAATATTTTCATAGTCTTGAAACATGAACTCTGGGTCTTCTTCGTCGCTGTGCAGCTCTTTGCAGTATTCAAAGAAAGAATCTTTTGTATCATAAATTTCTAAATCAACCCATTCGCCAAAGATTGAGCCATTGTTGTATTTAGCGTAAGTACCAACATAAATTTGAGGTGTTTGTGAAGTTTTCATTGTAAAAAATGATTAAAATTTAGTAGCCCGGCACTCGCACGAGCAATCGCCGTTTGCAACACGAGAATAGAATGACAGGGCGAATGCTCCCAGACTGCAAGCCCATTTGATGGTTTACGGTGCGTTGGGTTTTGTGAAGAGCTAAAAAATCAAATGACGTAGTGAAGGCTTGCGGTTGTCAGGCTATTTCTCGTAATTTTCGATGCACAGTGTGAAAAAATGTGCGTGGGGAAAACGCAATGCAGACCGCTTCCCGCTGGAGCATTGAAGAAAGGTTCTTTGACAGTTTGCTTTTTATGCAAGCTGGCAATGTACCTTTGTGCGGGTCGGCTCAGGGATTTGTGAGTTTGGAGAGAGTAACTTTTATCCAATCGCCAAAGTGATTGCAAATCGTTTGGCGATTGGATAAGGGTTAAGGTGGTATTAAATCTATACGAATTATTATTTTAATATTAGTATATAAACGTCCAAATTGTATCTGAACAAAAAGAAAAAATACAATTCAGTTTATTTAATACCCTACTTATTGTTCTGGTTTTAAAGAAAATATACCCCATTGAATTTATTTAACCTTGAAGTCACTTAACAACTTACCTAAATAGAAATTGAATATAGTCACTTGTTATCTTAAATACTTTCTATTGACTCACATAGCCTCTCTGCATAAGCGAATGCAACTAATTTAATCCAAGATTTAGTAATAACAAAAAGCCAGATAATTAAAATTACAATTAATGATAATGAACAATACTGAAAATTTACAGGCATCTCTAATGGGTTAAAAGAATTAGTCTCTTTAATCCAAAAAAGGTAATTGGTAGCCAGCAAAATAATAATTAGAATAATTCCATAAAATTTAAGTCCCCATAAATTTCTTCGAAACCCATAACTTGTATTTTCTTTAAGCAATAATGAGAATTTAGTTTCATCACGTGTGTGATTTATTATGTACTTACACCATGCTCTGTATATTTCATCTGCTTCATTAGGATTGTTTGTCTCCATAGCTGCATCTGGGGGATTTTGTACTGGTATAAGTGCTTGCATTTTTGAATGGTAACGTTGCTTAGTATGCTTATCAATTTCTTGATTGCTTAATCTTAATAGTTGGACTGAAGGCATTCCTCCCCATTCTTTCCATAAATTTGATTCTTTTTTCTTGCCTAAATCACGACCAAATTGAGACATTAAATAAGATAATGCTCCTACCAACCCAATAGAAGTAAATACTTGTATGTACGACTCAAATTTGAACGAATATGATACTCCAACAATAAATATTGGAAAAAAAAGAATTAGCAAAGGATATACTCGTGCTTTTAAAGTATAATTATCAAACATAGATGTGATTATTAAATGTTAATAAACATATGGTAATATATTATTTGGTGTAATGACCATTAAAAAAACAGGTAATGGAGAAGGTAATTGTTCAAATTCTTTTTTGAATTCATTTACTGCTTTCAAATCAACTTCACTTAATCGTTCAGGTCCATTTGGATGTGAGTGCCATTCGCCAATGTAGCCCAACTGATTGCCTGATAAGTCGGTAATTTCTTGAATATTATCTTTTAGAGCGTCAATTCCTCTGATGAAACAGACTTGATTATTTTGACTATCACATGGTGCATGAATTGATTCAACTACATGAATAGTTTTTGTTTTAAAATTGGCACAACCAACTAATACTCCCCCTGTTTCTAATGGTTTGTAATTATTCATCTCAAATTCCATTGACTTTAAAACTTCTGGTAATATCCGTATTTGCCATGAAGAATCATTTATTGCGTTCATAACAATTAAAGGAGGTACCTCAATTGAATGGGCAATGTTATGAAAAAATGGAGACTCACAAATCTGATTTAAAAATATTTGCCCATTACTTATTTCTTTTTTGTGTGTATGTGTTTTTATTATACCTGAGAATATTGAACTATGTAAACTTATAATATCATCTGATAAAACTATCGTTTCTGAATTGCAGCCTATTCCTACCTTTACATTAAGGTTTAATTGATTTTCATCGTTTTCAAGCTTTAGCCAATCTGAAATGAATTGCAAATTTCGGCATTTTGAGTACAAGACTACTTTTAAATCATCAATTCTTGGATTTCTATCCACTCCCTCAAAAAATAAGATACCTAAACTCCCAAAATTTGAAATAAAGGCTTTGCAAACCCTTGTTTGCTTTTCAATCTGATGTTTGATTAAATTTTGAGAGAATAAATTTGAAGCTGTAAAATCAAAAACATACTCGAACGGTATATCAGAACTAAATAAATTTTCTACACTGCTTAAACAGATTATTAAGGGGTTTTCAAATGAATAAATATTTCTAATTTCATGCTTTAATGATTCAGCTTTGTTCACTCCTATTGCATTAGCAAGTAAAGCATGACGTACTAAATTATGAGATGAAATGATGTCATAATCGACTAAAACAAAGTTTTTAGTTCCACTGCGTGCTAAATGCATGGTGATTTTCGACCCCAATGCACCACATCCTACTATTAAAGAATATCCTTCCAAATTAGCATGAAACCCTGATATCTCTCTTGCCTTGGATACTGTTAATGGTTGGTTGTGTAACTGCAAAGAAACTTTAACAGAATCAGCAATTTTATCTTCACAAATATCAGGAGTATCAATAGTTAAGCAAAAATTAATAAACTCAATATTACTTGAAAACCCAATTAATTGTTTAGACCTTTGAAGGGCGATAATAACTGGAATTTGCTTGTAATGTGTAACATCTTTATCATTTACAATTTGTTCCTCTAATATTTTATAATCAATTCTAATTTTTTCGCTGTATAATTTAAAATCATTCCAATTACTCGGAAAATTTATAAAATAGTCATCATAAAATTCATCATTTTCAGCCCAAATTATATACCCCAAATGATAATGTTTCTTAGTTGGTGAATCAGATATGTTTTTAAAATCATTATCATATATTTCAGTCACTTTCTCATAATTTGATTTAGTAATTATACTTTTGAGTTTAAAAGTATAATTACCAAGAGTTATTGGCTCAAATATTCCTTTAGCCAAATTAGGAAAAAATGAGTCTTGATTTTTGATAGTTTTAACTAATGAATCATAATCATAAATATTAATCCCTATATACCCTTCTAATCTTAAAGGGTCAAATTGATTTCCATCCTCAACTAAGTTTCCAACAGCAGCATCTCTAAGCCAATTTGCAGTTCTTATCACAATATCTTTAATATTTTTATTAGAATACCATTCGCCTAAATCTCCACGAACTAAGCAAAATGCTGGTGGCTTATTCTCCTTGGCTACGTATAGATGTGGCAAACTATTTTTTGGGAAATCTGTTCTATCTGAATAAACTTTAGGAGGAATACTTGGATACATTTTGGTGTTGCAAACCAAAAGAACAGGCTCTTCAGACCGAATGTCAATATCTGCAAAATTCCCAAGTGGTGGTAATTCAACTAAAATATTAAATGATATGGCAATATTGTTTTCATCCCACACAAGGATTTTTAAGGTTTCTTTATTCAAAAACCTTGAAAGTCCTTCTATGGAGTTTTTTAATTCCAGATTATCTAAATCTTGAATTAATATGGCTAATGATGTACTAAATAGGTTTTGAGCCATAAGTTGAAGGTTGATTTAAAGCTCCTAAGCTTGACGTTCCTGCAACAATTGCACTACCTTCGCTCTTTTTTGGAGGCATTGGTCCCTGCGAAGTTATTTCAAATACTATTGGTTGTGGAGTTTTACCATTTTTTATATGTGTAGCAGTATTTAAAAAATTTGCTGCATCCTTGACTTTTTTTACATACTGTTCTTTGGCTTTAAAATGCGGTGGGTTATCATCGTTATTTTTTATTTCTTTACAAGAAGCAATCACTTTTGCTCCATTTCTTTTATAATCTAAAACTTGAAGAGATGTATCAACAGGTGTTGGGTTATCCACTTGAGGTGTATCGTTAAAAAAAGTCCAAGAACAATGATGGGGTGCAAGAAAAATATCCCATTCTAATGCTTTTTCATTTTTATATTTTTTTGTTTTTTCTAAGATAACATCCCATGAGAAATGGTCCGAATCACCTCCGAACATAGCTAAAGTGCAAAATTCTGTACTATTTTCAAATCTTTTGAAACGTGCCTGAAATACTACACTTGTATGGTTTTTATTGGGGTCTGAAATACTAAGTTGATGCTTGTATGGAGCATGTATAAAGATAGAAAAAGTTTTAAGTTTTTGACCATTAAACACTGAAACAATGTTACCAGGGATTTTTCTTACATCATCTAATTCAATTAGTTTTTCATTGTCATCGTAACCGACAATAATTATTCGATTACCATCATTATTTTTGGCAGAATTGTTTTCTTTATGAAGTTTAATTCTCCGTTTTGCTTCTTTATTGAAGCAATCTTCATCATCAGTCGTACTTTTACCCATAACCATTGGAGAAAACCAAAGTTCATTAATAAGTATTTCCCCATTATTTTTATTTTTTTCTTTATAATTCAATGGGTCTCCTTGGTAAAAGTTTTTCTCAAATCCACGTAAATGGTCATAATCTCCATGTGTTAGGATAAAACAGTCTGTATATGGCACTTCATGTGTGTCATTAACTTTTTTCCTTTTTAAGGAGGTTATCAAAGCTTTTTTTACATCAAATTTTGTCAAATCAGTGTCGCCAGTACTCGATTCTCGAATATTGCAATCGACTATTATGTTTGTTACTAAATTTTCTTCTACAATAGAAATTAAAGACGTGTCTCCATTATCAACTGGAAAGTAGGTAATTTTTGAATTCATTAAATTTTTATTTAACTAATAAAACAACAATAAATGTTATTAATTAGTGTGTTGTAATTTTAAATATGACTCTCAGACTAAAAAGATATTATTTCATCTGAATCTCCAAATATGAATTTTTATTTGAGAGTTTGATACGAGAAAGCACCTTAAATGATACCGTTTTAGGTATTCAATTAAGTGTTATGACAAGCTGACACTACTTTTAAAGTCATTAAAATACCTCTAAAAGCTTAAACTTAAGGAGAACAGAATAATAAAGTAGAAGGAAAAAATATAAACAATAAACATTTAGTTTGGAAACTTTGTCTAAGTTATTGTATTTTTGCATCGTATATTATCTGGAAATTACACGTTCTCTAAACATTATTTCCTAAATTTCTCTCTCAAGTAGAGATTTTCTCTTTCTCGTGTCATCATTAGGTGAGACTATTGATGACACTTTTCTTACATGCTATATTAGTTTATGTTGTTTCACTAACGATTAAAATATTAAAGGGAAATAGAATAAGTAAGTTCAATCTAAAATCCATCATAACTATATCAAATCATAATCCAAATATAAAAATCAGACAATTTGGCAGATAGTACTCTATTTTATGGATATATATCTGACAAATTTAATGACAAAAATGAATGCTCTGTGCAAATCATCTTCTGTTTGTCATTAAACTTTTTAATATATATTTGTGTGTAATTTCAATTTTAAATCATAATATTTTGGATTATAAGGGGGCATTTGAAAAACAATTTCTATTTAACATAAGGCAACCCGTAAACCTTTTTAGATATTATTTTTGTAGATGTTAAGATATTTGTTAAAGGTAAAACTGCGGATTGAGATTATTTTTCATTAAGTATTTTACTAAATACTGTGTCGAAGAATTAGTTTTTTATTTGCCAATACCCACCTTTATCTGGCCCTATTCGCTCTAATTGTTGGTTTTCTTTTAGTTTGGCAATCTGTTTTTCAATCGCACTTTTTGATTTATTCAAAGCAACAGCTAATTCAGGTATTGTTATCAATGGATTTTCTTTAATTAACTCTAAGGTCTTCACCGTACTTTTCAACCCACTTTTCACCGTAGTTTTCACCGTAGTTTCTTCCGACATTTTCTCCGACACGCTTTGTGCTATTCTTGGCGAAAACCTTACATCAACCCCACCCATTTCGAGGTCAAAATAAGGTTGTGGAACACCTGCAAGTGTACATTCCTGTAATATTCTGGAGATTCCACGCCCCCATGATTCCACCATACCTGCTCTAAAAAAGGTATTTGAAACGTCGGGATTTCGGGGTTTTGAGGTGTGTGTACTTACGAAACGTTCGAGTGTCCAATTAGGAGGTAATTCTCCATCATTCCAGATATATAAAGCATCAGGAAAAACCTTGATTTGAATCGGGCTACCGCTACTATAATCTTTATGGGCAATGGCATTTAATACTGCCTCACGGAGTGCTTTTTCGGGATAAGGATAAGTTTCAACCCTATAAATACCTTCGTAGCTAATCATGGCACTCATGTATTTGCTCAGTAATAAATCCATTGTTTTATCTACTTGCTGCATGAGAGTGCCATGTACTTCATCTTGATAAAGTATATCGGCAGGGTTAGCGAAGAAGCCAATTTTCACATACGCACCCGTAATATAGCGTTCGGGCCTTTCATGAAAAAGCAATAATGCCGCTCTTTTAAGCTGATTTTCTTCAATAAGATTTAAGTGTATCAAAAGTGTTTCATCTGATTCATTCAAAATATCGTCTTCCACTCGTTTAGACTTAGTGGCACGCTTTCGGAAATCATCAAAAGCACGAACATTCAAATCTTTTATTTTTAGATATGGCATCGGAATTGAATCCCAGTGTTTGCCCGTTTTTTCAAGTAAAAATTTGTTTAAAGCAAGTCCTTTTAGTTCTTGTTTAGTGCTTCCACTCCGAAAATGGTACTGACCTTTATAATTTATTGGATAAGGATATGGCTCAACAATGATTTCTAAATACTGTAAATTGTTTTCAGAAAGTAAATTCACATCAACCATTATTCCCAAAACATCACGCACTTTATTCGGAATATCCTCCAGTAATTTCTCGGCATCATCAACGCCACTGACTATTCCATTATCGTTGACACCAATATACAATGTACCACCTTGTGCATTAGCAAAACCACAAATCCATTTGATATACTCATCACGCCAAGATTCTTTCCACTCTGTATTTTGGTTTTCTTTTGTCATACTTTTGAGTCAAGCAAATTATTAAACACAAAAATACTGAAATTATCGGGCTTTTGTGATGGAAAAAATAAGTTTAGGGTAAGTAATTTACAATAATCCATTACATTCCAATCTCCATCGAATTATCATCTTTTTTCTGCGTAAAAACTAAATCATCAATAGCATTTTTTGATAATCCATCAGCTAAATCATTTTTAATAAGCCCAATATCCAGCCCATCACGGTTAATTTTATCAAACTCAAAGTTTTCTATTTTCTGAATGATGGGCTTGCCATTTTCGATGGAAACGTTATAATCAGCCGTGGCAATAATCGCACCTTTTTTGTTAGAAACTAATAGTTCTCCGCACTCACTCTCTAAACTCTTTTTGAGCATTTTGTCTTTTTCAGGAGTTGATTTTTCGACTAAATAGCCTTTGTTTTTTTCGATAAAATCTCTGTCAATTTCGGCACTTTCTTTTAAAGTTGGTATCATTAAATGTACTGAATCGGTATTGCGATTGAAAGTAATGACGAAGTTTTGGGCGGAAGAATCAGCATTGATTTTTGCTTGAAAACCAGCATCAATTCCTGCGAAATTTTCCAATTTATCGCCCGATTGAACTTTCTGAAACTCAATAAAATGCTGATTAGTGTTTGACTGGTGCGTAGTTTTG
>JACCDW010608352.1_pt1 | contig 24294 bp, 19 predicted proteins | sample 7449781 | NCBI WGS metagenome assembly JACCDW01 (sample SAMN15323449, study PRJNA562643) | freshwater metagenome | isolation source: river surface water | place: USA:Blue River Watershed | collected 2017-08-18
AGACTCAAAAAATAGGACACAATGCGGATTATGTAATCGCAATTCCATCCTACAAGCGTGCGGAAACTCTACGAGACAAAAGCTTGGCAGTCCTCAAAGAATACAAGATTGACCCGAAGCGAATTGACATTTTCGTTGCGAATAAGGAAGAGGAGAAGGTCTACAAGGAGACTTTGGAGCCTGGTTCTTATCACAAAATTGTCGTAGGTGTTCCGAAGATTGGGCCTCAGCGCAATTTCATTAGTAACTACTATCCAGTTGGAAAGCCTGTGATTCATATGGATGATGATATTCAGGGATTCATAGAATATTCTCCATCAGCGAAGCGAAATGAAAAGAAATTGGTAAGTCTGGAGCGTGTCATCCAGCGCGGATTTGCGGAGTGTCGTAAACACAATTGTCGTTTATGGGGTATTTATCCGACACCAAACGGATACTTCATGAACGACAAAGTAGACCATGATTTACGATTTATTATTGGGTGCTTCAATGGCATGTTCAATCCTGGCACAAAAGGACCGAAAGGAGTAAAGCTGGAGCTGGAGATGGATAAGGAAGACTATGAGCGCAGTGTGCGTTTTTATATCGCAGACGGTGGGGTTATCCGAATGCGCGGATACGCACCGAAGACGGCCTACTACACAGAAAAGGGTGGAAATCAGGAGTTCCGCACGAAGAAATCTGTGATGGATGGCGCCAAATGGATGGTCAAGACTTTCCCCGATTACGCTACATTGAATTTGACAAAGAAAAGCGGATATCCCGAAGTGCGCCTGCGTGATAAGACAAAAGGTGCTGAGGCCGAGGAGACAAAATCCAAACGCAAAGGGAAAACAATGAAAAAGAAGCGGGAAGACTAAAGAGCGTATTTGAGACCTCCCATACCCGATACGACCTCAAAGAAATTCAGATTCTCTACATAAATTGTCAGATTGTATGTATATGTTGTATTCACTGGTAGAGGATACACGTCTACTTCTACTTGGAAATTGCGGATGCGGCTACTATTAATGCTTCCAGACGGCTGTTCCGAAGGACTGTTCAGCGCAAAGCTGTAGATAGGAAGCAGAGATTTCGGATGACCAGATGTGAATTTCCATGGAGTCACCTTTGTGAACCATTCTACAGGCTTTTCTTCCTGGATTTCATTTCCATCGCAGAGAACACGCAGTGCCCTAATTATATTCATCTGTCCCTGAGGAACCAGGAGACCTGATGAAAAGGCGTTGATATTCATAAGAGATTGATTGGGGGTTGGGCTGTAAGGAGGGTGTGGGAAATTCCACCAATTTGTGAAATTTGCAAAGTCATTCCGAGCGAGCCAATCTGAGCGGCGAGTTACAAAGAGCATTCGCGTGACTGGATTGTGTGTTTCTATATCTAAGACTTGTCGGTTATACAATCCTAAAAAGGTATAGGGAGTAATTTGCCGCATGACATAGGAGAGAGGAGTTGTAGCGAAAATTTTCTGTTCGTCTCCTGGCAAATAGACATATGTACATTGAATCCGCGGGTTCAGGAACCACTGATTCAAAGCGGGAGGAGCAGTTCCCCAATCAGTCAAGAAATACTTGATTTGTCCGCTGATATCATTTGTGAGGCCATAGGACGGCGTATTCATTCGGATATCCGTGAGACCAGAATTCATCTGGTTATTCGGCGCCACACGATATCCTGAGACATCCAAATACGTATAGAGCTGTGAGATGGAATTTAGAGTAATCTGGACTTCACAATCATGTTGCTGGAGGCCAACGAGAGGAACGGCTTGGGATGGCTGCTCAGTAAACCAGAATGAGAGGGGAACGTGAATATCCTGGCCGAAAATGGATGGCCGATTCGTCTGTGCCGTCGCAGAAGCAGCAGGATTGTAGAAGACACTCGGATATCCAGTAGAATTCAGACCTCCTGCGTAGACTCCTTTGCTGGGGTCCGTCAGTTCATTTGTATCTCCAACGAGGACTCTCCATTTCTCAAACGTGGTAGAGTCATAATCTGCCATCGCACGCGCCATCAAATAGGTGCCGTCAAATTCCTGAATTTTCTGGCCACCCACGAAAAAGGCGGCATTCTGAATAATGGCTGCGCCGACATATCGCACCCATTCAAATTGATATTGCGAGGGTCTCTGACCAGTGGGTGTAACATATTTGCTAAAAATATCGGGGAGGCGGAAGGAGAAATACATGTCCGAAAGCAAATCACCAACGCGTTGAATTTTTGCTCGCACACGAATCGGTTGGTCAAAGAATAATTCGTTCGGTCCTTCCAGTGCAGTTGTCACATTTTCTGTAGCAAAATGGCTATATCTGCGGAATGTCTTATAGAAGTAAGTCATTTGCGGATTTCCAGAAAGTAAAACATTTTGTGCACCATATGCTGTCAGGGCTATCAGACCTCCGCCTGTCATTCTCTCTTTTTGTTAGACTTGAATGTGAGCTTTACGCCACCTCTACATTGTCGTCGCCCACCAGTTTTCAGACAAATAAGGAGGCAGCTCCATAGTATCCGTCTTCACTGTCTTTGACGGGCCCTTCGCAAGCAGACTCTGAATTTCCGTGTAGGAGAGAGAATACCGGGTGTAGACAAATGCACTCATATACCCCTTGAAGGTTCCGCGCACATTCAGTGTATCATCTCCAAGAGAAGGGGTTGTAGACCCACGGAGTGTATAGTTTGCCGTGGAAAAAAGCACAATGTCCTGATAATTCATGTAAGGAAGAGTATTCTCAAAGCGAAGTTTGTTCGTGAGATTTCCATTGATGTGAACCTCCAGACCCCCGCGTTTACAATTCAACACGACGTGAAACCACTTTTTCACAGGGATATTCTCTATATCCACATAGGTGTAAGGATTCTCATAGGTATTCATCACAACACGGAGAGCATTGGTGTCGCTGCGGAAAAAGACACCGGGACCCATGAGAGGCCATACACAGCCATATCCTTTGTGCCATACATGATGAAGAACAGCATCTCCTGTGAATGTATTCGGGTTCACAAATAAGAAAAAGGAATAGGCAAATTCAATTCCAGATGGCTCATTGTCCGAGAGTAAAATCGTTTTTGCATCGGGATACTTATTAGAATCTTGATGAACAATAAGAGATTTATCATCTGAAGCTGCTGTGTAATCCATCAAATACATATACCGATTTCCAATTGACTCTGAAGCTGTGTAAATTCCTTCTGAAGCAAAGAAGAGCGCCGCGACCACAGTCACAATCACAACAGCTAAAGCAGTTTCACCAACAGGATTTATTGCCGTAAGACCTTGTACTGCCGACATCTACTCAGGATTTAGAACTGAAAAAGCTGGTAAAGTATTTCCAAAGGTCAAATGTCTCTCCCTGGGGACCTTTCATATACATGTGGTAAATCTTATCAGGAGTCAGGGCATAGTTATAGGTTGTAACATTGCTCACATAGCCGTCAAATCCAGCATAGTCTGTCAACTTCAGTTTCTGGCCCGTAGGGTCAACTTTGTAGAAGCTCGGAAGCACACAGCTGCGCATAAGTTTTCCATCAATATAGACATCGCATGTGCGGCCATTCAGAACAATGGACACCTGAACCCAGCGCTGGAGGTCAATTTCATCAATATCACACATCTGTGAGTCCGTGAGTCCACTGTCTACACTCATGGGTTTGAAATATTCACCCTTATCGGATGTTGTGAGACTCACATCATCCGTTGCGCCACCCACGGGACTTGCGGTGGTCGTCGTCACTGATGCTCCGCTACAATCGGAGCCAGAACAATCCTTGCCAGACTTCGTAGTTGTTGTGGACATCTGACGACTGTGAACGCGAACCTGGAGAGAGTTCTTGAAGGCGCCGAGAGAGACGAGGAGAGTCGCATAGTTTTGTCCGCCAATTTCAAGGACGTGTTTCCGCGTTCCCTGATTGGTGCGCCATCCTGAAACATAGACCCAGAAATTCGTCGTATATTCACCACCCTCATACATAAGGGCCTGATTCGTGTAGGTCTTCACACCCTGGTTCGCAACGATTTTCCCTCCTTCCACAACAACTCCCTGTTCCTTGACATCGCCGTAAAAAGCTCTGAACATCCAATAAAAGATGACCAAGGCTACAACAACCATGAGCAAATTTATGAATCCTGAAAGGACAGATTTTCCATATCCTGTATTTACAGGAGTGACTGATTCCATTCTAGTAGTTAAGCATAAGAAGTTTGCCAATCTAACCATGGCTGCGCAGGACGAATACTCGGCGCAGAAAGGCAGTTTCCAGAAGGACACGGAGACCAATTGATACCGAGTCCAGGCATATTAAAAGAAATATCAGGATTCACACGTTTATAGGCTGGTGTGTAGGTATCAGTCGGCACAGTAAGAGAGGGAGCTCCGCGTGTATCCACGTTATCTGAATAGGCCTTTGAAACATCAAGACTATTCTGAGCTGAGTCATAAACAGTGAACCCTCCAGCATTTCCATTGAGCCCGGGATTTCCCACAGTAATTCCAAGAGCAGAAGAGGATTCTGCGATTTTGAATTGTGTGCGCTTTGAGAGGACAAGCGTGTCATTATAATACACATCGTAGCGTCGTCCCTCCTTTGAGATAGTCACCATCGTCCATTTCTGAAGAGGGATTGGCGGCAAGGAGAGGACTTCTATGTATTTGCTGGAGGATGTCGTATTTCCTGAGGCATCTACTGGAACTCCTGAGGCATCTGTTGCGCTGCCTGAAATATCCATATTGGATTCTGTCTTTAAAGAGAGCTGTGTCATCGCCTTTCCTTGGCGTCCAGCATCGGGAGCGACCAGCACTTCAAAAAAGGCGACATTGCTCACTTGAATTACAGGAAGATAGCCTGGACGCTCACATTTCGCACATTCTGCTGAATTTCCGCAATGGCACCGATGGAAACGTCCATCTTCACAAGAAGGATTTCCAGGTGTATTGCAATTCATCGCCGTAGGAGTGCGGGACAACGGAACAATATAGACAAATCCCTGAATTGTGAAATTTCCAAATCTCTGAAAATTCAGAGCCGCCGTGTTATCAAATATTGTATTCACTTTATTCAAGTTATATGGGCCAAGTGCTGAAGTTTTTATTGTCTTATAAAATACCTGTGGAGCAAAATAGAGCAAAAGAGCAACAATTGCCACGACTATAAAAACTACCAATAGCCACCAGGGCATTCTTTCTAAGTCTTTTGAATAAAGAAATCGCTGGCAACAACCGGCTCCAAATTGCGAATTTCACCCGCTGTTAAGGGGCGCGGCCAATAGTGGAGTTTGCCAACGCGGACCACCTTATCAAAGCGGACAGGTTGCGACCAGAATGGCTTTGTAGACTCTACAAGTGTTCCCGTAAGTGTGACAGTTTCGCGCAACTTTCCATCAATATAAACTTCAAAGAACTTCGCGGTGAGAACAATAGAAAGACGGAATGGTTTCTTAACTGGCAGATTTGGAATAGCAGCGGATGATTCCAACTGTTTTTTATTATTGGCCACAGTCACCGCTGAAACAATAAGATTACCTGTAAGATTATCAAAATAGATAATTAGATTTGTCGCGGAGAGTGTCGTAAGTAAATCAGATACATTGGCATTGGCTGCGATTGTTGCGGCTGCATCTGCGCGATAGAGGAAAACCTTTGGTGCCACTACACTCGTATATTCGCCCGTTGAATAGACATCCATTGAGAGAGTCATGTCACATGATTTGGGACTTTTAAATTCAGCCTTTGTATCTGCTGATGCCCCTTTATCCCACGCGGTTTGCATATCATTTGTCATGACACTTCCCAAGGGAGCGCCAATTTCAGCGGGGGATGTTTGGAAAACGGGGCGGATTGTAAAATGAATAAAGACGAGAAGGAGGAAAAGGAAAAATAGGACAAGGCTGGAATAAAAGAGGAATGATATTATGCTTGTGAAACCAGGCATTGAAATACTCGGAAGTTTCATACCTACCGCAGGGGCAGATGGGGTTCTTGCTGTTGCGGCAGCTCTTGCCGCCGTCGTCGCAGCAACAGCAGCAGCACTCGCAGCAGGAGCAGCAACTCCTTTTGCCAACGCTTCTCTCTGTTGAAGTACTTTCTGAACAGCGCTCATCTTCTTCTTAGTTTTTGGCTTTCTTTTTGCGAGTCGCCGCGGCGCCCGCGCCCTTCTTTTTCAGAGGTCCAAGCTCAGGGTCAAACTGAATAGATTTGTAGTATTTCTCCGTCTCCTTCGGTTTACAATTCACCAATTTCTCTCGCAAATAGCACACAAAGGAGATACGTGTAAAGGATTTATCTGCGCCGAGTGTCCCTGTCGCAGCATCCTCAAAATGAATCTTCGCCAGCTTCTTATTCTTTGCCTTATCTTCCGCTGTCTCCTTGTATTCCGTATTACAATGCCATTTATGAACATCCATAGCTAAATAATCGCCTGTGCGAACATTGAAACCGACTCTGTATTGCGGAAAGAGAGTTGCGCCTCCTCTATACCATCCACGCTCAATCACAGATAAATTACCGAAGCCTTGGCGGAAATCCCCATCGTCCATGTGAAGAGCTGTGCGGAAATTACGATTGATTGTTACAGAACTGAAAGCGGTTTTCGGAATCTGATAGGAAGGCTGTTTCTTCGCCTGTTTCATCTGTGCCGTAAACTGTTGTGGATTCAATTTCTCAAAAAGAGCACTTAGATTCTGAATAAATGGAATTCCGTGTTTGTATTGATGGAAATAGCGCTGTGTATAGGAAGTCAGTCGGCATGGGAGACCCATAAACGGCGTCTGCTCAAAGTATCCGAGGACACTGCTGAACACATTGTTATTCACGCGCATCTTACTGACTTTTCCATCTTGAACATATCGGGCTGACCACTTGGTGATTTCTGTCGGTTTTCTCTTTGACCAATAGGCTCCATTGATATTAATTGGACCCGCAGCAGCGCCACGATTCCGACTCGGGGCTGCTGTTGCGTAGAAGGCTTCCCATCCTTGCTTGATTAACTCTGCTGGAATAACGGCTTTGCGGAATCGCGCCAACAATTTCTTTTCTTTAGTCTCAGGGTCTATTGTATAGACGTCTACATCCTCATCATAGACCTTATCTACATCCTTTTCCGTGAAGTATTCTCCTTCTTTTGCCTTGATTTCAGCATCCGTCATTTTGGGCTCCACAACAACCTCCAAGACTTTCTGTTTTACTTCACGTGTTGTTTTCGGAATCTGAAGGCCCTCGTAAATACTCGGGTCATAGGGTTTTACTTTTCTTGTTTCTCCTCGGCCCGAATGAATCGGCATTCTCCTATCTGTAGACTTTATTTTTCATTCCGCGTCGTGAGCCATAGAAGAGAGAGTGCGACAAACGTGACACCTGCGCCGAGACCTATTCCTTGAATTCGGGCTCTCATATCAGCTTCCGCAAAATCGGATTGAGACCAGAGAGGAGAACGCCCTCTATTTCCAAGTCGTCTGTAGTGCGCAATCACATCAGACTCCAGCCAGCGCGGTTTTCCGAGACTCTGATTGACTGTATTATGAAGTTCAACTGTCCATTTGAAAAGGTCCTGGCGCCTATCAAGATGCGGAGTTATGGGTGAGACGGCCAAATGTTGCGCATAGTGTGTGCGACATTCTGAACACGGAAGAAGATACTGAAGTGACTCAAAAAACTCCTTGGCTGCTTTTTTCTGAGAATAGGTCGGCTTTTCTGGATATCCCATCGCAACAATGTGAATGGTGTGCCAGAAAAATGGCCCCCAGACTTCAGGCGGCATTTTGAGTTTCATCCTCGTTTCTATGTCTACATGGGGAAAAAGAATCTCTGGTTTAAGGCGCAGTCTAAACGCTACCTCTCTACACTACAGTAGAGGCATGTATACCAATACATCAAAACAGAAAACAAAATGTACAAATTGCGGAAATTTTGGGCACGCATTTCGCCAGTGTCTATCACCCATAACAAGTTACGGTATGATTATTTTTCGGATTCAAGGAGGCTGGGACCAGCCAAGAAATCTCCTATTGAATGAAACAAGTATGACGGGCCTGGAAGCAGAACAAGGGCGAATTGAATATCTTTTAATTCAGAGAAAAGATAGTCTCGGATTTGTTGAGATTCTGCGGAGTAAATACAAGCTCACAGATATTGAGTATATCAAAAAACAACTTTCAGGAACTACGAGGACAGAACGTGAAAAATTGCTGACACATTCCTTTGAGCAATTGTGGACTGACCTCTGGGGTGCTACAAATGAAAAGGGTAGTCATGCGTATCGGAATGAAAAGGAAGCCTCTCGTTCCAAGTTTGAAGTTTTGCGGACGGGCTATGTTCTTGAAGGTGGGGAGGAAGTGAGCCTGGCCAAACTTCTTTCAGAAATTCCAGATGCCTGGGATACACCAGAATGGGGATTTCCAAAAGGGCGGTTGGATTCCTTTGAAACGGAGTTCGCATGCGCAATGCGTGAAGTGAAAGAGGAAACAGGTCTTACACTACAGGACTTCATCCCTATACGGAATCTCCATCCAATTCAAGAGACATTTTTTGGTAGCAATCATATTCACTATTGTCATAAGTATTTTTTAGCCTATATGCCTACTATCAAAGATATAGGAATTGATACGAACAATGCGCATATGGTGCGAGAGATTGGAAATATTCGCTGGTTTTCTTTGGATGATGCTCTCCGAATGATACGACCTGATAATGTGGAGAAGAAAGAAATTCTTCTGAAGGCAAGCAGTCTTCTACGGAATTATTGCCCACTTCGTTTCTCTACGCCAAAGGTAGATGGAGCAGTTTCGTAAATACACTCCAGATGAATTACAATATCTTTGGAGAACAACTATTGACCCTGAGGCTCGCAAGCTCTTGTATACATATTTAAGCAAAGTTCATACACCCCCCTTTTTCCCTATGGAAGGTGGTGCTCCTACGCAAGAAGAGATAGATTCAATGGAGCAGGACTATGGTCTCTATCCTTCCTTGGACGACCCGAATTTTCATCAGAAACTTCTCCAAAAGCTGGAGTTCGCTGAAAATAAACAAGATTCTATCACGGATGAAGATAGAGAACAGAATTTATGCGGAGATGGACGCGAATTTGAACTGAGCGCAGTTCAGCGATTTGTTGCTCGGTTTCTTGCTCCAGAATGCCCGTATCAATCTGCTCTTCTTTATCACGGAGTCGGTGTGGGCAAGACGTGCGCAGCTGTGTCCATTGCTGAGAATTACCTCCGCATTTTTCCCCGTAAAAAAGTCATTGTAGTGGCCCCTCCGAATATTCAACCCAACTTTCGCAATACTATTTTTAATCTAAATGAAGTTCGCATTCCTGAAGATGAAAATACACCGAATACGCATAATGGATGCACAGGGAATTTTTATCTTCAGCGCACAGGAACAGAGTTTGTGAAGGAGATTTCAGTGATTAAAACGCGAGTTCGTGCTACAATAGACGCGCGCTATGAATTTATGGGATATATTCAGTTCTTCCGCTACATTGAAACCGTAAAACGGAGCAACCCAAAAAACTGGAAAAAAGCGGTTCGCCAGGCCTTTGAAGGTCGCATGGTCATTATTGACGAGGCTCACAACTTGCGCGATGTTCCCGGTGAGACTGCGGATGATAATTTGGATGTCGCAGGGGGTGATGAAGAGGTGGCTGATTCTGTAGGTGGAAAGCGGTTGCGACCGAGTTTATTAGATGTATTGGATACGTGCTATGGAATTAAATTAGTGCTTTTGACTGCGACGCCAATGTATAACAACTATATGGAAATTGCGAGTCTGCTGGAGCTTCTTCTGCGGAACGACAAGCGATTTGAGCGGAAATTTGAGCTCACAAGCACAGATTTTTTCAGTTTTGAGAAAGGGAAATTCTGGGAGGAAGGAGGAGAAGAGAAATTGGCGCGGGCTGCTGGTGCGTATATCAGTTTCATGCGCGGAGAAAATCCGCTAACATTCCCTGTTCGTCTGGCACCTTTCTATGAAGGAGGAGTTCCAAAGTTTTCTGCTTGGCCCAAATTTGCTCCGAATGTTGCCGCAGTTCCTCCTGCCTCCGCAGAAAATGTCCAGAAACTCCCCCTCGTTCCTGTCCAATTTGAAGGCGACTCTGTGGAGACGTATCTGAATATTTCGCAAAGGGCGGTGGAATCGGCAGGGGTAGGTGTGAGCAGTATTGATACAATGGTTCAGAGTGGAAATTGGCTTTTCCCTGCCCGCTCAGAGGATATGGCTCCTGAAATGCGTATCCGCGATACAGGATTTGACGCATGTTTTAATGAGACAACAGAATCTGGATATCTTCAGTATGCGTCTACGATGGGCGCGCCGACATGGCTTCTGAAAGAGAATTTGGGGGCGGTCAGTCCAAAGGCGAAGTTTGTTCTGAATTCCATCCAAGGCGCAGAAGGAGTTATTTTCATCTACAGCCGCTTCATTAAATCAGGTGCTTTACCACTTGTCTTGGCACTTGAGGCAAATGGATATACACCCTATGGCCGCAATCGCGTTGGATTCTTAAAAGACGGTGTCCAGTCACCTGATGGACTTCAATGTGCTCTCTGTCCCCTGAAAAGTAAACAGCACAAGGGCGCGGACCACGAATTTGTCCGCGCGACGTATGTTTTACTGACAGGCAAAGCAGCACTGTCGCCGAACAATCCTGCGATGGTAGCAGCGGCCGTTGCCAAATCTGGAAAAGGGGGTGTTGGAAATGAGAATGGAGCGCAAGTGAAAGTGATTATCGGGTCACAAGTAGCAAGTGAAGGTATTGATTTGAAATATATCCGCGAGATTTACGTCTTTGATAGCTGGTTCCATTTGAATAAGATGGAGCAGGTTCTCGGTCGTGGTGTCCGCACATGTAGTCATTCACGCCTGGACACGCCGAAACAGAACACGACCATCTATTTGATGGTAAATCAGTTCCCAGAAGAAGAAGACCGTGAAACTGCGGATATGTATATGTATCGCATTGCGATGGCAAAGGCGCAACAAATCGGAAAAGTGTCACGGATTCTGAAAAAATACGCCCTTGATTGTAATCTGAATATTGACGCAATTAAGATTCGCGAGGGTCAGCTGGATGACCAGGAACATATTGATGCGCACGGAAATCCACGCACAGTTGAACTTCATGATGTTCCCTTTACTGCTGTGTGTGATTGGATAGAAGAGGACCAATGTGATTATACATGTGGAAACAAAGTGGAAATAGATATGACAGACCTGGATACCAGCACATATGATGAGTATGCGGCCGCATGGCATGAGAGCAAATTGAAACAGGTGATTCGCAAGATTTTCCAGGGAGATGGTGGCATTGAGACACCTTATTTTACACTGGAATATCTCCATAAATTCGTTCCTACATTTCAAGCACTCCCTTTGAGCGCTTTGCGAATTCTCATGAATGACATTGTTGAAAATCAATCGTTCAGAATTCGTATAGGGGGGCGTGAAGGATATATTGTGAAACGCAACAAATACTATCTTTTCCAACCACTTGAGATTTCACGCATAGATATTCCTGTTGCGTTGCGCATTCAACAATATCCTGTGAAGCGTGATGTGTTTGAGCCACCTATGCGTGAGGTGAAACGCGCAGAAGTTGTGAGTGTGAATATCTGGGACAGTTTCACCGCGTGGGCTATGTCCATCAAAGATGGAACCGCTGGATTTGATATTCCTGATTCTGTGAAGGGTCTGATGGAGGCGCGAATTCCGAATAAGAGTGAATTGGAAAAGGAATATCAGCGTCTCTTTGGTATTTCTTGGCTGTATCAATCTATGAAAGATAATGAACCTTGGAGAACAACATTAGCAAATGTGCTTCTTGGACTTGTTTGGGATGAGTTTTTGAATGCGCAGGAGCAGGTGAAGGAGTTGCGAACAGAAGGAGGACGCGCGGTGGCTGCTGCTGCCCAGCAACTTATCGTGAAAGGCTCAAGAGAAGCATTCCGCTATGTGGAACCGAGCACGGGGGTTCTCAAATATGTCTGTGGAGACAAACCGTGTGATGTTTCTGTTGCGAATGCCTTTGACGCAGACCCCGCGGACCCTCTGAATAAGTTTGAGGCAAACATGGCAACCATGGGTGTTCCGTATGGATTTTTAGTGCCGAATCTGAAGAGCAGTGTTTTAGTATTTAAGACAACAGATAAGCCTGCTGCTGCTGGAAAGGCCCCGCCCAAAGGTGGTGTGTGTGATATTGTAACACAAATCTCACATCATTTGGAGGAGCTCGTGAAAATAGGAAATCTGTTGAGTGAAGCTGGATTTCCGCAGTTTGGTTTGACGATGGAGGACTTTACAGGAGGGCGGAAATTCCAGAACGCATCGCGCGCCTGTAGCATTAAGAATGTTGTGCTGCGATGGATGGACCTGACGGGTGTGAAAGGGCGGCGTTGGTTCTTGAGACCCGTGGCGGCCTACAAGTCAAAGCACCAGGTTTTGCTGGAGAAACCGAAAAAGCCACGTGCGAAAAAGGGGTCGGCGGCCGTCGCGGAAGGAAAGAAATAAGGAGGACAACCTAAAATTTGACTGAACAATTAGAGCCAGAGGTAGTAGTAGCATGGAAAAGCATACCGCACTCTTTGAAGAACGCGTGAGCCTTACTGCTCGTGATTTGCGGGCTGAAATCTCAGATTTTGAAGGAATTCTGCTTGAGAAACTCAGCACACGACTGGAGAATAAATGCTCACGCCATGGATTTGTAATCCCTGGTTCTCTCAAGATTCTCGCACGCTCCATGGGATACGCAGAACCTGGTCGCTTCACTGGAGATGTTGTTTATCATATCCAGGCGGAAGGGAGTGTTTACAATCCGCCGTCTGGTATTGAGCTTGTCGGCACTGTCATTCGCAAGAATAAGATGGGTATGTATGCGACCTACGAGGATGCAATTCAGATGATTCTTCCTCGTGACCTTCATATTGGAAATGTGGACTTTGAGAACGTTCAGGTGGGTCAGAAGGTGCGTGTTCAGATTCAGAAGTCGCGCTTTCAAGTGAATGACCCCTATATTCTTAGTGTTGGTCTCTTCTTGGGTGTAGCGGAGGGTGGGGAGGAGGCTTCCGCATCTCCGGTGGAAAGTCAAGAAGAGACCGAAGAGAAAAAGGATGAAGGTGAGGGTGAGGCTGAGGGTGAGGCTGAGGGTGAAGGTGAAGGTGAAGGTGAGGCTGAAGGTGAGGCTGAGGGTGAAGGTGAAGGTGAAGGTGAGGCCCCTCTTGTCATTGAAAATGAAGGAGAAGGAAATGGTGAAGAGGAGGAAGTAACAGAAGCCCTTGCACCTGCGCCAGCGCCTGAAGGACAGGAAGGGGGAAGTTCTTCAACTGTTTCCCCGATTCGCTTCTACAACAAAAATCCCGAATATCGTGAATTCAGCAATTTCTATGCCGCTCCATTCACATTGGATGGAAAGATTTGGCCAACTGTGGAGCACTACTTCCAGGCCATGAAGTTCCCGAATGATTCTGCCTATCAGGAGGAAATCCGAAAGGCAAGCACTCCCGCTAAGGCAAAACTCATGGGCCAATCTAAAGAACATCCGATTCGCCCCGACTGGGATGTGGAGCGTGAAGGAGTGATGGTGAAGGCCTTGGAGGCGAAATTCACACAGAATGAGGCACTCAAGAAGCTTCTTCTGAATACTGGAAAGCGCAACCTTGAAGAAGCTTCTCCTATTGATTCCTACTGGGGCACTGGTCGCAATGGAAAAGGAAAGAATCGCATGGGTGTTCTTCTCATGAATCTCCGGTCTACATTGGCGCGGGCCTAAGAACAGTGGATGTCTGCGGAAACAGAATTGATTCATTGTTCAAAAGGTAAAGGAGAGTCTATGGAGCTGAGTGCAGCTGAATACGAAGAAAGAAAATTGCTACTGGAAGGAATCAAGAAGTTGGTGAAAAGTGAACAGGAACTTCTTTTTTCCATCCTGAAAACGGAGAAGGTAGATTTCAGTGAGAATAGCAATGGGATTTTTTTTGACGTTGCGAAGTTGACCCCCGTCGCTTATCGCGCCTGTAAGAATTTTATTGATTTTTGCCAACTGAATCGCGACACTCTCCAGTCGCGCGACGATGAACAGAGGAAGGTCCAGGATATTGTAGACTCCTACACCTAAGGCGCTGGCTCCTTTTTAGAATAAGAATGCTGGACCAAGTGCTTCAGTGGACCCAAACGAATCCCTCTCGGAACAATCAAGTTGCTCCCATAGAGATTCGCATTAAAAGTGATACAGATGAAAGTGCAACCGTTATCAATGGACCTGGAGGAACAGTAGCAACTCCGCTGGACCCACCTGGCCCTGTCTCCTTTTATCTGTGGCACACGGATGCTATGTATCGCGCAGGCACAAATCTTCTTCGCAGACAGATTCTTCGGGAGGCGATTGTCGATATTACAAAGAAGGTAGCGGAGCAGTGTAAGGGACATCGCTGGTCCAAGAAAAAGGTTCTGGAACAGCTCGCAGCTCAGCAATCTGCGCATGTGAGTCCTCCGCAGGATACTCCTGATTTGGACGATGCTCTTTGCTATGTGCTGAACTTCCAGAAAATTATCCTGGATGACGTCCATAAGAAGGTGTATGCGTTTCCGCGTGATTGGCGCGATTGGTCTGGAGAAGTGCCTGTGTGGATGACTGGCTTAGGAACACGTTGTCTTCTTCATCTTCCCGGTGAGCGCCACCTCACAAAGGGAGTTGCGTCTTGGCTGACTCTTCTGGAAGCAGAGGGATGGCGTGTGGAATGGCCCACAGTAGATGGGAAAGTGGAGGACTTGAAGACAAAATGTGAAACACTGGGAATTAAACCGAAGGCTGAAAAACCGAAAAAAGAAGATTGGAGTGCTGTGCTCGGTCGCACACAGGCAATCAAACATCTTGGAGAGGAGTTTGCCTAAAAGCGGGGGCAAAAGTTTGACAGCACGCCAGCCCAAAGCGAAAGCTACATAAGTGAATAGGAAACTCAGCCAGGATGGAACTCTACTCTGCCGAAGCTGAAAAGATTAAAAAACTGATTTCTGATTGGTTGGCTTCATCCGACCAGGAATTGGAAATGACGTTTGGCCTGGGAGGCGTGGATATCACGACCTTTCTCTCCGTTGCGAAGCGTCTGAAAGCGCGTGGATTTCACGCCACGGCTCAGGATGACCGCATGACGATTTCAACGCCACAGCACATTCGCTTCACGCTTCTTGGCCTCGGCACTATTCAGAGCTACTGCCAGGATGATATTCTCGCAGGAAAGCCGTTCGTCGCCATGATTAAGGACCGCACACTTCCTGAGGCAAATGTGGACCTGGACGACTATGACACACGCATCAAAGTGCGTCGTGAACTCGGCCTTGCCGCGGACGACGCGAAAATCAAGGAGCTCTTTACGACCTGGAAACAGGAGCGCAAAGCATTCCGTGTCATTCGTCGGTGGAGCTTTGAGACAGAAGGAATGGTGATTGATATGTCCATTGTTCGCTCAACGACGCGTGACAAGGGCGGCAATTACAAGTGGCAGCGCTCTTTCAAGGACCAGGATGTTATGGTCGCAACACCTCAATATGAGATTGAAGTTGAGCTGAAACGTATGAGCGGTGACACAGTGGACAGTGCGCTGAAGCGCTTGATTCGTGGCGCTGGCGAGGTTCTCCGCGGAATTCAGAAAAATACCTTCCTTCTGCGCAAGTCCGTCCGCGACAAGGCTCTGCGCGGATACAAGGAGCTCACAGGCCTGGATAAGTTTCGCGGTGTTGCGCCAATTACGCTGGAGATGGAAGGATTCTCTAAGGAGCGAGAAGCTGGACGGCCCAGTATTCGCGACGGCTACAATGTAACAGATAAGGCTGACGGCCTGCGTGTTATGGCTTTCTGCGATGGACGCGGTGAACTGTTCCTCTTTGATATGGCACTCAATGTGTATCGCACATGCCTCGTAAATCAGGCGTGCCGCTATTCTCTTCTAGATGGCGAGTGGATTAGCCAGTCCAAGACAAATACTCCTCTTCATCAGCTCCTGCTCTTTGATATCTACATTGACGTGGATAAGAAGGATGTGACACAGCTCCCCTTCTACGCAAAGGACAGCGAAGAGACACGCTATTCCAAGATGACCAAATGGGTGACTCGCTGGAATGACGGGACAACCGTATTGCCTGGTGTGACCGCGGCAACGAAGCTCCAGGTCGTCATGAAGACATTTCATTTCGCAGAAAAGGGTGACAGTGGCATCTTCATTGCTGCGGGGCGCAGCCTGGATGGTCGCCCCGTTTACAATACGGATGGCCTTATCTTCACCCCCAATGACAAGCCGCTCCCCGCAAAGGCGGGTGTTGGATTCTTGGAGCAATTCAAGTGGAAGCCGTCTGAGGACAACACCATTGACTTCCTGGTCACCTTTGAGAAATTCACGGATTCTCGCGAAGACCGCTTGACAGTGGGTGTGAAGCCTGATACAGGTGAGACAGTCGCTTACAAGACACTGCGCCTCTTCGTAGGAAGCAGCGTGGATGCGGCCTATGAGAATCCTCGCGATGCGATTCTGGAAGAGCGCGGGCTCGGCGTTCAAAAAGGACAACTTGCTGGAAAGCATGAGTATCGTCCTGTTCCGTTTAATCCAAAGGAATATCCTGATACGATGGCGAGTCTCTGCTACCTGGAGATGCATAAGGATGAGAGCACTGGTGAGGAATACGTTATGACGGAAAAGACAATGGAGCCGATTCAGGATAAGAGTATTGTGGAGATGCGATATGACCCTGCGGAGCCGCCTGGATGGCGCTGGAAGCCTCTTCGTGTGCGCATGGACAAGACGGAGCGACTCCAACGCGGAATTCTCGGCCGCACACTGAATAGTGATAAGGTCGCTGAGTCTGTTTGGAACAGTATTCACGAGCCGATTACGCAGAGTATGATTCGCACAGGGAATGAGCAGCCTGCGGAGAGTGAAATTGCCGCCCTATCCAAGACAGTAGAGGGTCGTGAGGCTGTTGCTCGCCGCTACTTTGAGCGCAAGGCTCCTGCGCAGGACCTCTTGAAGGTGCGAGGCCTCCGCGATTTCCACAATAAGTGGATTAAGGAGCGGATTCTGTATCGCGCTGGCCTACCCGAGCCTGGGCGAACAATTCTGGATTTGGCCGTCGGTAAGGCTGCGGACCTTCAGAGATGGCGTCGCGCGGGCGTGCGCTTCGCCTTCGGTACAGATATTGCTGGCGAGAATATCACGGACCCGCAGAATGGCGCCTATCGCCGCTATCTGGATACCGTTGCGCGCGCTCCCAAGGACACAGTGCCTCCCATGATATTCGCAATCGCAGACAGTAGCAAGCGACTGATTGATGGAACTGCGGGGGCGACCGAGCAGGAAAAGGATATTCTGCGCAGTGTCTTTGGACGTGTGCGCCCTGCGGGTGCGGTGCCTCCCTTCGTAGAGCGTGAAGGCGCTAGCAAGCTGGCGGATGGTGCTGATTGTATCACTGTGATGTTCTCTCTTCACTACTTCTTTGAAACAAAGGACATCTTTGATGGATTTCTGCGGAACGTCGCGGATACACTCAAGGTCGGCGGCTATTTCATCGGCTGCTGCTTTGATGGAGAGAAGGTGTTTGAGTTGCTGCGGGGTGTAGAGAATGGCTCATCCAAATCGGGTATGGACGGTGATTCTCTCCTGTGGACAATTACCAAGCAGTATGCGGAGGATGATATCCCTGAAGGAGATGATGGATTTGGCTTGCCAATTGATGTGGAGTTCATTAGTATTGGCACAGAGCATAGGGAATACCTGGTGCCTTTCCGTTTGCTTGTCGCGAAGATGGAATCTATCGGATGTGCGCTGATGACTCCTGAGGAGTGTAGGGCAGTGGGCCTCCAGGAGAGCAGTAATTTGTTCGGTGTTTCCTACGATATGGCCAAGCGGTCAGCGCAGAATTATCCTATGTCAGAGGCCGTGAAGCAGTTCTCTTTCCTGAATCGCTGGTTTGTGTTCCGCAGAAAAGCGGAGGCGGTGGTGGTTGAAGAGGGGGCTGCTGTAGCCAATGTGGCTCGGCCTGGAGCTTTGGAGGCACCTGCTGCTGTTGCTCCTGGCGCAGCTGTAACTGGTGCCGTTGCGCCTGCCCCTGCGGCAGCAAAGAATCAACCTGTCTCTGCGGCTGTTGCGGCCAATGCGGGAACAGCCACGGCTGCTCCCACGACGGAACGGAAGAAAATTCGCTTCGTCTCTGCGCTCAAGAATGGAAGCCCTGCCGCGGAAGCTTCCTCTGCTGCCGCTGGCATGGGTTCCGCGGCCGCTGGCACTGGCTCCGCCGCCGCTGGCACTGGCTCTGTTGCGGCTGGTGCCCCCGCAGTAGCTCGCACACTCCCAGTTCTCCCTGGACCAGGTGCTGCTCCCGAGCGCACTTACACAATCGGCGAAGTCTTCCAGTTCTACAATCGCGCAGCACTCCAAGATAAACTGAAGATTGGAGACAAGGGTGCTGGCCGCTGGCTCTCTCCTAGTGCGCCGTTCCCTATTGAAGACCCTGAGGACTCCTCCGTCACCTATCCTTCTCTGGAACACTTCATTGCGGGCATGATGTTTAAGAAAGCTACGGATAAGCCTGAACTCGCAGTCACCCTCTTCAGTCGCGACGGCTCTATTCACCAGCAGTTCCTCCGTCAGCGCCTTGATGAGTCCGAGGGAGGTCGCGCAATTACGGAGGAGCGTGACTATGAGCTTCTGGAGTTGGAGACAAAGGAGGTGAAGGCCGCCATTCGTGATACAGCAATGCGCCGCCTGGGCGCAACTTTCAAGCCCGATGTGTGGGCAACTGTAAAAGATGAGGTTCTCCGAGCGGGCCTCAAGTATCGCTGGACAAAGGATGAGCGTCTGCGGAAAATCATCACTGCTGTGCGCACACAGAATAAGATTCTCCTATACTACACTCCTGGCGCCGCGAATATCAATATGGGAGGCGTTCGCCGCGATGATGGAAAGATTGAGGGAAATAACAAGATTGGAAAGATTCTGATGGAGTTTGCGAATTTCCCAGGGTATTAGTAGAATGGCTCCTCTGATTGTCTCCTGGCCTGGTGGTGCGTTTCCGACGGCGAACACAGTTGTAAAGGGTGGTGCACGCAAGAGGACACGCAAGGCGATAAGAAAGCAGAAGAAGCGCACGATGAAACAACGCAGATGCGGGTATCGCCGCAGCTGTGCGTAAATCTTTTTTTCGGCCCTCTGAATAATGAAGTCTAACAAGAAAAAGATACTCTTTCTCTTGCTAATTTTTGTAGTAATTCTTTTCTATTTCCTATATCGTAGGGAAGGCTTTTCAGATTATACTTCCTATTTACTTCCAAAGATATTCTGGACCCACTGGCATGACAAGAATTTTCCAGATTACATAGAGAAAAATGTGGAAAAGTGGAAGAAACTTAATCCTGATTGGGATGCTCATCTTCTAACGACGGATGAAATGCTAGCAATAATTCCTCAAGAAGAAATTCCTCCGAAATTCAAGGAATTTGGCCATGCGGCTCAATCCGACTGGATTCGTCTAAAACTGTTGAGCCTTCACGGCGGATGTTGGATGGATTCTGGAATTATTTTGAATTCTTCTCTGGAGCCTCTCTGGAAAGAATGCTCTGATGCGAAGGCTGATTTGTTAATCTTTACATTGGACGCCTTGGGCTCAAATCCAAAATATCCTGTTGGAGAGAGTTGGTTCATTATGGCTCCTCAACAATCCCGTGTTATCTCCCTCTGGTTCAAAGAATTTGATACTGCCATGAAAGTTGGATTTCAAGAATATAAAAAATTGTTACAGAGTGAAGGTGTTGACCTCCAGCGCATTTTTGGTTCACAAGAAGAAACATATCTTACAATTCACGCCTGTTTTCAGAAAGTGATTCAAAAATTACTTCCTGACGCAAAAATAGTTTACAAAAGAGCAGAAGATTCCATGTTAAAGATTCAAAATGATTGTAAATTTGATGCAGATTGTATACATCGCAATCTTCAAGATATACAAGCAGTGAAGAAACTTCCTTATGTAAAATTGAGAGGTTGTGATAGGAAAGACGTGGATATTCTAAGTATCCTCAAAGATTAGAATGCCAGCTTGCCAGTTTCTGAATTGCCATGCGTTGGCAGATTCAACCTGGGGCGGATATTGTAGCGAAGCTCATGCGAAACGAGCTGAAGAATACAGGGTGCTTTGGTCTGTCTTAGAAAAACATACCCACCTCTCTACAATTCGCGATGCGCGGCGGTTCCTTCAAGAGAAAAAAGAGTCTAAGTAATTCCATAGACGCTCGTCAGGGTTCTATAATGTTTGACCCATTCAAGCCAGGCCTTCAGATTCACTCCCTGTTGCTCAATCGCCCGTTTCTCCACTAATTCAAATGTCTTAAATGTCCAAGAAATACTGCCGCTTCCATATTTGTTGGTTAAATCCGCATAGGCAAAACTCGCCTTTTCAAGGCGACGATTTACGTCCTCATGAAGAGTCCAAAGCCATGTGCGAATCCATTCTCGGAGTTGTGAATAGGGCATTGTTTTTATACTTGTGACAGGATGCGCCTCCAGCCATGTTTGATAATGGCCACGACACTCTTCACAAGGAAGCATAGGGCCCGTAGCCTTCAGCAATTCAATCCATGCGCGGCGTTCATCATTTTCATACAGGGGATAGACAATTCGGGTTGTCTTTTCTGCTAATGCATGGAGTATTGTCCACGCATAAGGCCCCCACTCCCCATTTTCTGGATACGAGGGCCCTGGAATTCTACACCCACAAGGCATACTACTCAAAAAGAGCAGATTCTGTATCTCTTTTTCTACGCGGTGGGCCGCTAAATTTGATTCGCATTTGGCACAGTGGAACATCTAGCCCTCATGACTCAGCCTTGGAAAGACGCGAATATTTCTCTGCCTCAATCCATCCTTTCGGACCGCTTTTGGTTCACGAGTTGGGCGGACTTTCTGAATCAATCGCCGTATGAAAGCGCCATTTGGCAGATGCGCGGAATCTCTCTTCTGAGTTGGTCCGTTGCCGTTCATCATGAACTCCAAACTCTCCAGATTGTCTTTCTTGTAAAGGAGCCCAAAGTAGAACTCATGTATTTTGAATTTCCTGTGAAGAATTCTGATGAAGAGGGAGTTCGCCAGTGGTTGTCTGAGCGGATTCCACCCTTCTGGAAATATCTCCCCTCCGCGTAGATGGACTGGTCAAAACCTCTTCAAGCAACAAATTCAGCACTCCTTGGGCTTTTCGGCCTCTATCTTATTGCGCGTGGCGACATTGGCCTTGACCTTATTTCCGTTCCAGCCGTCAGTTGTAGTAAGTATTTCTTTTTGTCTGGTCAACCCGATATTACAGTTGAGGACAATCAATGGGCCCATTATGTTGCCTGGTTTCTCACAACCCCTGTTATGCTCTGGATTATTTTTCGTTACAACAATCTTCCCCTTTCAACAATTCTCCCTCTTCTCCTTGTGAATCAACTCATGATTGTTTCAGGATATGTGGCACAAGTCCAGAAAGAAGAAAAAGATGTTTGGAATTGGTTTTTCCTTGGATGCTTGGCCTTCCTTCCCCTCGTGTATCAGCTCATCAGCCTTGAAAAGGGAATTCCAATGATTGTTCTTACGCTTGTTACATGGTCCCTCTATCCGATTGCCTGGGCACTGCCAAGGGTAAATTTGATTTCCTTGCCCGTTCGCAATTTAATCTATTCCATTTTAGACTTCACGAGCAAAGCGGGTCTGGTCCTGTTATATTTGCTTGAAACTGGGAAGCTAAAGATTTAAAACAGAAACTACTTAGCACGTATGCCCGCTGATTGGCAAAGCCTTGCAGTTCAAAATGAACATGAACGTGATAAACATGTCCATTTTGATGAACCTACTCATATTTACACTGTAAAAGGAGAGACACGCGGATATATTAGCGTGACGAAGTTTCTCCACGAATTCTTTCCACACTTTGATGCTGATAAAACAATTAAGAAAATGATGAGCTCACCCAATTGGCCCCAGAATAAGAATTTCGGTAAAACAGCCGCGCAAATCAAGGCAGAATGGGATGCGAATGGAAAGGAAGCCAGCGGCGCAGGAACAGCGATGCACTTGTGTATTGAGCAATTTCTCAATGGCGCAGACCATCTGATTTCTGCTGAGACGAAAGCCACGCCTGAATGGCGCTATTTTATGAATTTCTGGAAAGAACACGGCCATGACCTCGTGCCGTTCCGCACAGAGTGGGAAGTTTGGTCCGAGGAATATAGACTCACTGGTTCTATTGACATGATTTACTATCGCAAATCGGATAATTCCTACGTGATTTACGATTGGAAGCGGTCCAAGCAAATCAAGACATCCAATGAATTTGGTGGCACTGGATTTCCTCCTCTTGAGCATCTTCCTGATACGAACTACTGGCACTATACACTTCAGCTCAATGTTTATCGCTGGTTTCTGGAGACATATTATGGTCTCAAAATCAGTGATATGTATCTAATTATTCTTCATCCTGACAACACGAATTACAGACGTATGAAGCTGAATCGTCTGGATACGGAGGTTGCGGATATGATGGAGGCGCGCCTCCGCGCAGTGCGAGGAGGATGTAAGCATCGCGTAATTCTTCCTATGCCTGCTTGTGGTATAGAGGATGATGATTAAGGCTTTGTGCGTCCAAGCAAAACAGGGCGTTTTTTGGTCACAGCGTTCCGCGCTTTTGTCACTGAGGAATCAAATGCTCGCCGCAGATTCTCAGGCAATTCCTCTCGTCTCAGAAGTGCTGGTTCGTCTGGATTTCTAACAAGAAGGGCCGGTCCTTCCACAGTTAGAACAAGAACAAAATATTCCGCTTTGTGCGGTAAGCTGTCTGAAAAGAGAGTTTTAATAGCTTCTGTGGAGCGAATATCTATTTGACCAATTGGATATTTTGTTGCTTTGTGGAGAGCATTCGTGCCGTCACGAGCAAGTTCATCTTCTCCTCCAACAGCGGGAAGATTTTTCTGGCGGAGTTTTTGTAAAATGGAGAGGAGTTCCTTCATGGGCGCACGATAGAGTCTAAAATTACCTGTCTTGGGGTCTTCCTTTCCTAAGAATGTGACAAGGCTTTCAGGCAAAGACGTGCTCGGTTCAGTCACTGCGAGCTCACCCAATTGCTCTCGAGTTACAGAAGATGACATTTCTTCAAAGAAAATTGGCTTCTCATCTTTTGTCTTAAGCCAATCTCCACGGAGCAACTCATACCACGCCGATGTATTTTCTGGAATTATATACTCATCCCCTTGCCTTATAGGTTGGGTGATGATTTTCATGAAAGACACATCATCTTCCAGAAGTTCTCGTCTCCTCTCAGCAAATCGCAATAACTCTTCAATGAGTTTGTAGAGAAGCATATCTACTGTGCGAACTGCCTTCTCCTCGCTTGTAAATTCAGGAGCATGAATTGCGCATTGGTCTCCTTCCACCAAAACACAGCGTCCCGTGCATTGGTCCTTGCTTTCCATATGAACGCAATCCACGCGCTGGAGACTCGGTGTGCCTTGTGGTTTCGCAGATGAAAACCAGTCGCGCACCATTGCGCCAAGTAAAATCTCCATCGCCTCCCTCTTATCATAGAGATTTTCATCGGATTCCACAATTTTCCAAATATTTTCTATGAGTCCTTTATTTTCTGGGCGCACTAAGTGTTTTGCAAATGAAATTCGTAAATGCTCAAAAATATCCTGAATCTCCTTTCCACTCACGGATGCCTCTTCATTGAGTTCTTCAGGTCGCTCAAACACAATATCCTCATCTATCGTCCAGAGAAATGCTGATTTTCTTTTTGCAACTAATTTAAATCCAGCCTCTACCAAATCTTCTTTGCTCAAAGGCATGTTGTTCAAAGGAACAACAACGCCATTTTCCAACATCATGGCCAAAACAGAAATTTCATCGGCCCCTTCTTCTTCCCTATCATACCAGAGTTCCTTAATGGAATACTTCTTTGCAAGGGGGATTTTAATTTTGACTATATAATTCTCATAAAAAGCACGAATAGCGATTGGATGAGCTGTATGAAGAGCATCGTGATTCAAATAGATTTTCGTTGTTGGAATCAACAGCCCATTGTCTACGCAGGGAACAGGGATTGTGTCTGAAGGATTTTCAGGTGACTCAAAGACAAGAGCAGTTAAATGATTGTAAGTGTCGCGCAACATTCCATTAATCCGAATTCGCTTCGCATCCATGCGAAGACGTGACGTTGTAAAGAGTTGTTTCGCATAGGGGGCGCCAGGCCATGCTGAATATGAAAGTTTTCCGTCAGATGTACACCCTGCCTGACTCATGAA
>JACCDW011697310.1_pt1 | contig 24294 bp, 14 predicted proteins | sample 7449781 | NCBI WGS metagenome assembly JACCDW01 (sample SAMN15323449, study PRJNA562643) | freshwater metagenome | isolation source: river surface water | place: USA:Blue River Watershed | collected 2017-08-18
AATTACACCAAGACAAGCTCCCGAATAGATAGCGGGAAGGCTACCGTTGGGTTTTCCTGGGTACGGATAAAAAGCATAAAGTTTGAAAGGAACGAGGGTTTTTACCCAATAAAAACAAAACGCATAGCACGACATCAAGATGCGTTCGCCCAACGTATAAGCACTCGAAATCACCGAAGTTGCATCGGCACCCGCATCTTTTTGTGCGTGAGTGGCCATGTAGGCAAAAATAATTGTGATTAAAAAATAGGGGGCTTTATTCAAAAAAAGCTGTAGGCTAATTGGCTTTTTTAAAAAACAATAATCAGTAATAAGAAGTAAAGCTGGTAAAACTACGGCCATACCTTTTGATAAACAGGCAGCTATGAATAATAATAGCGAAACTACAAACCATTTATTTTCTAAGGTATCCATTAATTTTAAATAATACCAAAAAGATAAAAGCAAGAAAAAAGTGTAAAGTACGTCCTTACGCTCAGCTGCCCACGCTACTGATTCCACGTGCAACGGATGAATGGCAAACAACGCTCCCGTAAAAAACGCTACCCAAAAGCTACCGTTGAGTTTCTGAATGAGTTTGAAAACCAACCAACTATTGAGTGTATGTAAGATAAGATTATCGAGGTGATAAAGCCACGTTTGCTCTTTCACGAGTGCGTACTCAATAGCAAGCGAGAGCATTGTGAGTGGGTGGTAGTTACCCACATGATATTCGGTTAAAAGCCCTTTAAGGTCGAAGTTTTTTACGTATTCGTTAAGAATGATATACGGTTTATCGTCCCAGACAAAGGTGTTTTGCCATACTGGAAGGTAACTCACAAAAATAAGTGTTGCAAATATGGCTGGAGTCCAGCGACCAAGGTTTTGTTCGAGTGATGTACTGATTGGTTGATTATTGACCGATTGCTCGACGGCCACTGACTGCGTACTTTCTTTCTTAGCAATGGTTTTTGCTTGTGGTTTTTGCTTTGCCATTTCAATGGGTTCTATAAGGTTACACAAAAATATTTCAATTATCTTGCCAAAACAAACTGTTTTTCGCTCTGAATGTCAAAAGAATGGGGCGAATATAGCTGTTTTATCAAGAAAAATTAAGAACTTTGACTGTTCTTTGGCAAGAATCTTGCGTCATTGACACTTGCAATATTTAGTGTTTTTTAGCGTTGAAAAGCTACTACAAAATTTAACAATGAGATTCAAACAAATCATATATTTAGCTTTGGTTGCTTTGCCGATGCTTTCGGAAGCTCAGAAAAATAAAAAAACTGAGAGTGAAGGCATTTCGGAGAAAGACCTAAAATCAGAAGCATATTTCGTAGAAGGCATGAAATATTACATTGCCGAAACCTACGATAAAGCCATTCCGTTGTTTAAAAAAGCGGCCGAAGGAAACCCCACGAGTGCGGGCGTAAACTATATGGTTGCGAAAGCATACTATGCCAATAACGACCTTGCGAATGCAACCGTTTACAGCGAAAAAGCCCTCAAACTTGATGATGCCAATAAGTTTTACAGAAAGTTTCTGGGCGAAATCTACACCAAGCAAAAGCGATACAAAGATGCGGCCGAAATGTATGAGAAGTTAGCCGATAAATTTCCGCAAGATGTTGATAACTACCTTGATTTATCGAATGTCTATATTTTGCAAGAAAAATTTTCAGATGCCGTTGATATTTACAACAAGATTGAGCGTACGATTGGCGTAAGTGAAGAAATCACTCGCCAAAAGCAGTTGATTTATCTGAAACAAAATAAGCTCGAAAAAGCCATCGAAGAAGGCGACCGCCTCATTGCGTCTGAGCCAACTGCTCCCGAATATGTGGTGCAACAAGCACAGATTCTCATCTCAAACGAACGCTACGACCAAGCCATCACGATGTTGAAAAACTCGTTGAAGAAAAATCCTGATTTTGCCGAAGCTCACGTGTTATTGGCCGAGATTTATCGGAAACAAAATGAACTTGAAAAATGCAATGAAGAACTTCAATCTGCTTTTGCCAACAAAAATCTTCCTGTTGAAGTTAAATTCAAGATTTTGAGCAGTTATATGCTCATGATGAAAGAAGACAACAGCGATAAAACACTTGATAATCTTCTGACGCTCACGCAAGAATTAATCAAACAGTCGCCAAATGAAGCAAAAGGTTACGTAGTTTTGGGCGATTTATTGATGAAAAAAGGCGAGATGGCTGCTGCTCGTGACAATTATGTAAAATCAACACAGTTTGATAAATCAGTTTTTGAGGTTTGGTTGGCCATTGTTGAGTTAGATGCTAAACTAAATCATGTAGATAGTTTGGCCAAACACTCGGAAGAAGCTATCGAATATTTCCCGAATCAATCATTCTTTTGGTATCATAATGGCTTTGCCAATTTTGCCAAGAAAGACTACCAAAAAGCCGTTTCTTCGCTCGAAGAAGCACGAAACTTATCGGTTGATAATGCTGAACTTGGCAAGCACGTAAACGCACTTTTGGGCGATACTTATAATGAGTTGAAGAAATACGCCAAGTCGGATGAAGCCTACGAGGCGGTTTTGAAAACCGACCCTGACTACGAACACGTACTCAATAATTACAGTTATTATTTATCAATGCGTAAAGATAAACTTAGCCGAGCAGTGCAGTTATCTACTCGCTTAACCGATAAATTTGGCGATAACGCTACCTATCTCGATACGCACGCATGGGTTCTTTATACAATGAAAGAATACCAAAAAGCACGTGAGTTTTTGGAGCGTGCCTTGAAGCAAGAGAAAGGCGTCAGTGGCACAATCGTTGAGCATTATGGCGATGTTTTGTTTCAACTCGGCGAAAAAGATAAAGCCATCGAACAATGGAAAAAAGCTCGCTCAATGGGCGAAAATAGTACAAATATTGATAAAAAGATTCAATCGGGGGCGTTGATTGAGTAAGTCAATTGTCTACCGTCGATAGTCCACAGGTTTTGAGTGGAGAAATAAACTAACCATAAAATGTCGAAATATTCTTTTTTAATACTTAGTTTTTTTGTCATTCTTTCAGCTTCGTCGTGTAAGCGACACAAGATGCACAAGAAAGATATTGTTGCTGTTGATACACTGGATTCTCAACTGATGAAGGCCGAAAAACCGATTTTAGTTACTGATGAAAAAGCTAAAGGTGAAACGCCTAAAGTGGAAGCTCCTGTTGTTGCTAAAATTGATGTAAAACCCGCCGAAATAGACTTTAAGTATCTCAATATCAAATCAAAAGTAAACTTCTCGGCAGGTGGCGAAGAGCAGAGTTTTCCTGTAAATATTCACATCAAAAAAGATAGCATTATTTGGCTGTCGATTGTGGTGGGGCTTGAAGGTGGCCGAGGAATCATCACCAAAGATTCTGTTATTTTCTTAGACCGTCTGCACCGTACGTATTATAAATATGATTTTGCGAGTTTGAGTAAACAGTTCAATTTTAATCTCAACTATGACCTTGTTCAGTCGATTTTGATTGGAAATATGCCAATCAAAAAGCGTGAAACCGATGTAGTAGAGAAACAAGAAGGCAATTTTGTGATAAAACAAAAAGAAGGTTTTGTGAAAATTGAAAATAGTATTGCCGAAGCTAATTTGAAACTTCAAAAAGTAAATGCCAGCGACGAAACTGGCGATAGCAAAATGGAAATAGATTATTCTAATTTCCTGACTATCACCGATTTGATATTTCCGCAAGACATTAAAGCCAAGATTGACGCCAAAAAAGATGGCAAGGTTCTTCAAACTTCCATAAATTTGCAACATAATAAGATTGAAGCACTCGACCAAAGCCCTGGTTTTGCGTTTAGTATTCCAAAATCTTACGTGCCGAAATAAACGCTTCGTCTGTACCGAAGGTCTGACGAAATAAATATCTTCCTTACTTGAAATGGCTCTTAGAACCTTTATATACTTTTTTATTGGCATTTTTGTGATAAGTACACTTTCGAGTACTGACGCATTTGCTCAACGCCGAAAAAAAAGCAGGGCTCAACTCGAAAGTGAAAAACGCCGAAACCTCGAAAAAATAGCGGAAACAAAACGTGCCTTAGAAAACACCAAAGAGAAAAAAGAAGTAACTGTCGGGAAAATCAAGGCAATTAAAGAACAGATTTCGTCGCAAGAAGAGCAAATTGGCCTCATGGAGCAAGACATGGAGCTGATTGACATGGAAATGCAAGATATCATTGATGCCAAACGTGGACTCGAACAAAAACTTGATACCCTTCAACGAGAATATGCCGCCATGCTTTACGGAGCATCAAAAATTAGCGGAAAAATCAATCAACTGAGTTTTTTATTTTCATCATCATCATTCAATGACCTCATCATGAGGTATAAATATCTCCAACAATACACCGATAATCGAAAGTCGCAAGTGGCTCAGATGATGAAAGTGGTGGCTTTGTTGCGTGAGCGACAAGCCAATTTAGAAGGTAAAAAATCAGATAAAAAGCGAATCATATCAGCAAAACTTACAGAGGCTCAATATCTTGAACAACTCATAAACCGTCAAACCGAAATGGTGGGAGAGTTATCAAAAAAAGAGAAAGATTTAAGAAAAGAGATTGAAGCCACAAAAAAATCGGTGAGCAAACTTGAATCGTCGATTGCGGCAGTGGTAGCACGTGAGATTGCTCGCAAAAACCGTGAACGAGAACTCAAACAAGACCGAGAGGCAAAGTTGGCCAAAAATAAAGTTAAGAAGCCCGTTACGAAGAAAGTAACGAAAGATTTAGACGACGAAGAAACCGCTCTCGGAAAGTCTTTTGCGGCTTCAAAAGCACGTTTGCCGTGGCCTGTTCAGCGTGGTTTTATTTCGGATAGATTTGGTATCAAAGAACACCCAGTTTTGAATGGTGTTTTGATAAATAATAACGGAATTGATATTCAAACTTCCAATAATGCAACGGTTCGCTCAGTTTATGCGGGCGAAGTAAAGGACATTACCGAAATACCAGGTTTGGGAAATGTTGTCTTGATTCAGCATGGCGAATACTTTACGGTTTATGCTAATTTACGACAAATTTTCTTGTCGGTAGGGCAGAAGGTTGGTGCAAAGGAAACCATCGGGACCGCAGGAGAATCGGGTGGTGCAACCGAAATAAATTTTCAGATTTGGCATAATAGTCAGCATTTAAACCCTGAAGGCTGGCTTGTTCCGAGATAGTCTAACGTCGGCAAGGTTCAAAACCTTGCCGACGTTTTTAAACAAATATTCTATGTCAGTACACAATGAAATCAAGCGTATCACCACGCATACGCTACAAGAAATGAAACGCAAAGGTGAGAAAATCGCCTGTCTGACATCGTATGATTATTCGATGGCAAAAATCGTTGATGCGGCTGGCGTTGAACTGATTTTAGTAGGAGATTCGGCCTCAAACGTAATGGCAGGCCACGAAACTACGCTACCGATTACGCTCGATAACATGATTTATCACGCACAAGCTGTTGTGAAAGGTGTAAAAAGAGCTTTAGTGGTGGTTGATTTACCGTTTGGTTCGTATCAAGGTAATTCAGAAGAGGCTTTGCGTTCGGCAATCAGAATTATGAAAGAGTCGGGTGGACATGCGGTGAAATTGGAAGGTGGAATCGAAATAAAAGAATCGATTGAGCGTATTTTGAGTGCAGGAATTCCTGTAATGGGACACTTAGGACTTACACCACAATCTATTTATAAATTTGGTACGTATGCCGTGCGTGCCAAAGAAGAAGAAGAAGCCGAGCAGCTCATGGCCAATGCTAAAATGCTCAACGATGTAGGTTGTTTTGGAATGGTTTTGGAGAAAATACCAGCTAATCTTGCCAAAAAAGTCACTGAATCGGTGGCGATTCCAACCATCGGAATTGGTGCAGGAAATGGCTGTGATGGACAGATTTTAGTCGTACACGATATGTTGGGTATCAACAAAGATTTCTCACCACGCTTCCTTCGCCGCTACGCAGACCTGCACGCGATTATGACCGAAGCCGTGATGAATTATACGAAAGATGTAAAATCGGCAGATTTTCCGAACGAAAAAGAGTCATACTGATAATAATTACTCATACTTGAACTAAAATATTTGCAATAGTGTTGCATTAATACTTATATTTGCAACACTATTGCAGGCAAGCTACTGCTCGTAATAAATTTCAAGTTTTTTTATGCGGAAAATATTCACTCATTACCATACACTTAATAAAGTTGGCTTGTGGCTTTCGGTACTTTGCACGATTCATTGCTTGGCTATGCCTTTCTTGATGACTGCCTTGCCGTTTTTGGGTGAAAGTTTTTTGAGCGAAAAATCAGAAATGTATTTAATTGGTGCGAGTGCTCTTTTGGCTATCTTCTTGTTAATAAAAGACTACCGTAATCACCAAAATCCATTACCACTTGGTCTTCTTGTTATTGCTCTTAGCTTCAATTTTGCGGGTTTGTTCTTGGTTAAAGGTTCTTACGAGATTTTCTTCAACGTAACAGGAGCTTTAGTGATGGCCGTGGCTTATTATATTAACTGGAATTCTCACCGCCGTGCTTGTCACAGTCACTCTCACTAATTTCAATTTGCTCTTTTGTAATAATAATCTAAGGGGTTTTCGTAGATAAATTCGTACTTCGAATGTTCAAGCCACTTTTTAGGACTAATAATCTTGAATGGCTGAGGCCCATTAGGAGCTACAAATTCGGGCATTTCGAAGCCTAATTCTTCGCAGTTTTTAGCATAAATCTCTTTTCTGGTTGGGTGAATGGGCGAAACAATGTTGAAAACTTCGTTCCAGATATTATTTTCGATAATGGTTTCGATAATCCTAATTACATCATCTCGGTGGACGTAATTTACTTGAATATCGCCCGTTGTGAGTCCTTTCCAGCCCGAAAAATATTTGGCAGGAATTCGTTCGTAACCCATCAGTCCGCCGCAGCGTAGAATCGTCAAATTCACCGAAGATTCTTTCCAAAATTCAAGTAATAATTTTTCGGCTTTTACCATCGTTGGGCTGGCCGATTGCTCAGGTGTGATGACGTCTTCTTCAAATACTTCTCTATTCAATTCGGGGTAAACCGAAGTTGAACTAATATAGATGATATTTTTAATTTTGGACATTTTTACGAATGAAAGCAAATTAGAAATTTGCTCTACGTGTGCATCCACTTTCTGAAGACTGATACGTGGTGGAATATTTATCAACAGGGTTTCTGCATTTAAAAAGTTATCCACATTTTCGCCAACAATTTGTGGATTAAGTTGAATGCGAAAAGCCTCAATGCCATTTTCGGTTAAAATCGGCAGTTTTTCTTCGTTAGTTGTGCTTCCTTTTACGGCATATCCTTTATCCGAAAAATGTTTTCCGAGTGGTAAACCCAACCAACCACAGCCCAAAATACTTATTGATTTCATTTATTTGTTTCGTTTTTCTGCTTCTCTTCACTCTCCAATTCAAAAATCTTAACATCAACCACAAACCTAAACCAAAGAGCTTGCAGGAAGTGGAAAATCATGCCTTCTTTGCCATCAAGAATACCCAGTTGAATAAAATAGCGGTGAAAAAAGTAGATAAACGGACGCACAAAAAGCGGCATATCCCACCAAATTTTCTTCAAAAATGCCACTCGCTGGTCAGGGTTCCCGAAGAATTTTGGTTGAATGGTCTGGTTGCGTAATTGCTTTTTACGTTCAATTTCCTCACGGGCAACTTGGTCACTGTATCGGTTATGCTTTTCAATCCAAAAACTGATGCGGTTTTCCTTTAGGTTTTCTTCTTTCAAATAGCCTTTATCCCAAACGATATTTTTGCCTTCAGCCACAAAACGATGGTCCATGTTTTCGTTCAAATCCGAAAAACCCACGCCCGTGCGGAACATTTTCATCAAATATTTTGGAAAATAGCCTCCGTGTTTGAGCCAACGCCCCTTGAAATAATTTTTTCGATTAAAGAAAATGCCGTTGACATCGGCAGGCGTGCTGGAGTCTTTGAAGTTTTTCAACATTTCCAATAATTCGGGCAGCACGATATGGTCGGAGTCAAGACCGATTGTCCAAGGTGTTTTTACTGGGAAGTTTTTTAGGGCAAAATCCCATTGTTTTGGGTGATTCTCAAACTTATTGTACTTGACGGTTACTCCATAATTGGCCGCAATTTCAAGCGTTCGGTCGGTACTTCCAGAGTCGAGAATGAAAGTTTCGGCATTGAGTTCTTTGATAGACTCAAGCAATCTCGGCAAATGTTGCTCTTCGTTGAAAGATAATATGATAAAGGAAAATTCGGTATTCATTTTTGTATGAGGCACTAAGGCACATAGTGGCAAAGGCACAAAGTTTTTATAGAATTTATGTAGTTTTAACAAGAATGAGTAAATGTGTATAAGTGTTTTTGTTCGACCCCATTCGGGGTCGTATATTGGTAGAAAATGGATTTGATTACTACCGATATTTGACCCCGAATGGGGTCAAACTTCATATTTTCTAATAGTATGAGCTACCTACACACAAATATTTAACAAAAGTCATTTACTCCGTACTTTTGTGCCTCTGTATCTTTGAACCGCCCAGTCTTATGCCCAAACTTGTTCGTTCTGAAACAACGATTCCAAGCACAAAAAGCATGGTTAATAAAATATGAAACGGAATCGAAAACATTAGATTCTTGATTTTGATTTGCCAAGAAATAACAATAAATATTCCCGCAACAATTAAGTATTTAGTAACTGAGCTAACTTCGTACGGAATCGGGTAATATTTTTGGCCGTAAATATAGCAAAGCACCATCATAATAAACGAAGAAATAGCAAACGTAATGGCACAGCCCACGTATCCCCAAATCGGAATCAGAATGATATTTAGAATGACCGTAATGACCATTCCGATAATAGTAAAATAAGTGCCAAAATGCGTTTTATCACTCAATTTAAACCACATCGATATATTCTGATACACACCAATAAATAAATTAGCCAATAATAAAATAGGCACGACAACGATACCCGAACGATAGTTTTTGCCCAAAATCAAGCTAATTAAATCAATATTGATACTTACACCCACCCAAATCAAAATACAGGCAATTGTAAACCATTTGGTGGCCAAAGCGAGCATTGAAGGTGAGTTTTTATCTTCAGCTTTCGAGAAAAAGAATGGGTCGGCAGCGTAGCGATATGCTTGCACCACGAGCAACATGAATATCGAAAGTTTGTAAGTATTGGCGTAGATACTAAATGCGGCTTCGGTTTTTATACCGGGATAAAAACCTTCGGGCAGTAAATGGTCAAGCAGTAAACGGTCAGCCGTTTGATTGATTGCTCCTGCCAGCCCCATGAAAAGTAAAGGGTAAGCATATATCAAAACAGGCTTAAATTTGTTAAAATCAAATGAAAACCTAAAGTCAATAAACTCTCTCCATAATAATATAACCGTTACAAGACTGGCAATAAAATTAGCCCAAACGATATAATCTGGACCAATAGCTGGATTATAGAAAAAGTCTGCAAAGGGTTTCCAAGAACTTAGAATTATTCCATCTTGAATAGATTTACAGAAAATAAGATAGAAGGCGTTTAAACCAATATTGATAGAAATATTAGTTAAACGTATAAAAACGAATCGTTTTGCACGGTTTTCGGCTCTAAGTTTTACAAAAATAATAGCCACGATGGCATCTGTTGCCAAAATGATAGCAAACCAAACAATCAAACGCTCTTTTCCTGGGAATCCTAAGGCATTAATGATTGGTGTGGCAAAAAAGAAAATGATTCCTGAAAAAATTATACTTGAAATAATGATGTAAGATAGAATCAGATTAAAATGTTCTTGCCTATTTTCTTTCTTATTAGCATAGCGAAAAAATGCGGTTTCCATACCATACGTGTAAATAATATTTAATAGTACTATCCACGTATAAAGCTTATTATTATCAGCAAGGAGTTCGGGTTCTTTAAAAACACGAGTATGGACTATTACTAAAAGCCAATACATAAATCTGCCAACAATACTACTTAAACCATAAAGGGCGGTGTCACTCGCCAGTTTTTTTACTACACTCATATTTTATTTTTGTTAGTCACGATGCCCTTCGTTACTGATTTTTTCTGAGGGCTGGCTTGATTGCTATCAAGTAATCGTTATTTCTGACCGCTAAGATAATATCTTCTTTGCCAATTTTTATCTTTCTTAGCTTTCTAACTTGTCCTTTTACCGCTAATCCGTTCATTTGGGTAGCTTCAAAGTCACCTTTCCCCTTATTTATCAGCACTGTACCATAGTCGGCATCGTATCGGCCCATCTGAATATTGCACTCGTAGAAGTTGCCCATTAGTAGCACATCGGGCTGCGAATCGCCATTGGCGTCAATGATTTGGGCATCGTTGTAAGGCGTAAACTGGGCATTGGCTGGCAGAGGTTTAGTCGTAAAATTTCCTTTACCGTCATTTATCAAAATGGCATTACTGAAATAATCAGCCTCAAATAATGCGGCCGTATTTAGCAGGTCTTTGCCCACAATATCGGCAATGCTGGCTTTGGCAAAATCTTTGGCCAGTAAGTATTTTTTCTTCGTAACAGGCAATTGTTTATCAATCTCCAACTTATTGGCAAACGGAATCTCTTTACCATTTAAGTAGTAGGTCAAGATTTGCTCTCTTTTGCCGTTTCCATCATAATCATTCACGTACATGCGTATTGGTTGCGAAGCCGATGCTTTTAGTCGACTATTTTGCCCCAGATTTCCTGCCAAAATATCCATGTCGCCATCGCCATCAAAATCAAATGGAAGCGTGAAATTCCACCAACCCTTTTCCTGACTTAAAGCCTTTTTTGTGAATTTTCCTTTGTTATTTTCAAACATCGTTATCCAATCCCATTCTAAGGCTAAGAGCAAATCTTGGTCGCCATCCTTATCCATATCGGCAAAAGTAGCACTTTTTACCAAGCCCGCTTGGGCAAGTTCAGGGGCAATGGCGGCTGTAACATCAGTAAATTTACCCGTACCATCATTTTTGAGCAAATACGAACGAGGAATTGTACCGTAATCCCACGGCACGGCACGCCCCGAAATGAACAAATCCATTTTGCCATCGGCATCAAAATCAATGGGCTTGACCGAAGAAGCTGTCATGTAAATACCATTGAAGGCATCGGGTGTTAGCGTGAAATTACCTTTTCCATCGTTGAGATAAAGTCGTTGAGTTAGGCTTTGTGCTTTACCGAAGAATTCGTTTCCGCCCGTAGCCACTACCAAATCGAGGTGAGTATCGGCGTTTACATCAACGAAAATAGCATCGACGTCTTCGTAGAGACTATCTTTTTCGATGGCAGTTTGTTTGGTTTTAATAAACTTACCATCAGGCTTTTGTAAAAAGATTTGACTTTTAAAATCTCTTGCTGAACCCACAAAAACATCTTCTAAACCATCGTGATTTACATCCGCCACCGCCAAAGCTGGGCCTTCGGTTGACATCATGTTTGGAATCAGAATTTCACGGTCAAATTCCACGAAATTGTTTTCTTCGTGCTTAATTTCTAAGCCAATTTCTTGGGCAATATTCTGAAACTCAACCGTTTTGGGTTTTGAAACTAAGGTTTTATAATCGAAAACGGGCAAACCTGCCGTGAAATTTACTTGAATTTTGTTTTTGGCAAAACTTGATTTATCGAGTTTTTGAAATGTATTATTCGGCCAAACGATTAGAATCGAATCAACTTCAGCAGCATTTCCAAGCCCAACAGTAAGCGGAATTTCCATGCTTGACTGAAAACCTCGTACAGGAAATTTTTCGTAGGTAATGGTTTTATCTTTCTTGAAAACCAAACATTTGCTGCCAATCGCATTGAGGTTTTGAGCATCGCCTTTGAGCGAAATCGTCAGTGATTTGTTTTGAGGGTTGTTTTTATTTGCGAAGTTTTCGTAGATAAAAGCCTTTTCGTTGATGTTATTGGTGATGATGTCTAAATCTCCATCGTTATCTAAATCGGCATAAACTGAGCCATTTGAGAACGATAATTTATCGCCGAGAATTTCAGCCTCCGCATCTTTGAAAGCCAAATTGGTTTGATTAGAAAAGAATTTATTGAATAGCTTGATTTCGGGCAATTTATCTACCAATGAAACATCGGTTTCATCAAATTTCTTTTCTCTGATTTTTTCTTGAATGACTTCATCAGAGGCAAACTTAATGTAGTCGATGTCATTCATGCGTTTGCCGATGCCGTTCGATACGAACAAATCTTTATAACCATCATTATCGAAATCAACAAAGAGCGAAGCCCACGACCAATCGGTGGCATGAATGCCCGCAAACATACCGATTTCGGAGAAAGTACCGTTTTTATTATTTAATTGAAGGTTATTTCTCGAAAATTGGTGATTATAGCCTTGTTTGAGTTTATAGTTAAAGATATTGTAGGCATCGTCGCCTTCCGAGCGTTTCAAGATTTCAGGGTCGTTCGGAAGCATATCCAGCGAGACGATTTCTGGGAAAGCATCATTATTAATATCTGCAATATCAACACCCATCGAAAACTGGCTTGTGTGCATCATTTGAGCATTGATTTCGTCCTTGAACCCTGTACCTTTTTGATTAATGTAGAGATAATCGTTTTCGTGAAAATCATTGCCAATGTACATATCAGGGTAGCCATCTAAATTGACATCGCCCACACATACGCCCAAGCCATAGCCCAAAACTGTACCGATAATGCCCGATTTTTCGGTTACTTCTACGTAGCGTGGGTGCGACGCAGCACCATCTTTGGTGGCCAAAAAAAGTTTATCTCCCGCTGTTGGGTGAAATGTACCATCGAAATTGGCTCTTGCTCCGAAAGTACCATTGCTATGCACCGAATGATTGAGCATAAACATATCTAAATCGCCATCTAAATCATAATCAAAGAAAGCCGCTTGTGTGCCAAAACCTCTTAAATCTAAGCCGTATTCTTTTGATTGTTCTTCATAAACTGGAATGCCTTCGGGGGTGATTTTCTGACAAACATAAAGCAAGTTTTGCCCTTTTAAGCCTTCATAATCACCCACTTGACTGATGTAAATATCGAGTTTTCCATCTTGGTTAATATCAACGATTGATACCCCCGTTGACCAACCTTTGTTTGATTTAAAATTACATTTGGTGGTAATATCTTCAAATTTTAGTCCGCCTTTATTGAGGTAAAGTTTGTTTTCTTTGAGGTTCGAGGTGAAACATAGGTCAATCAAGCCATCGTTGTTCAAATCGCCTGCTCCAACTCCGCCACCGTTGTAGAAATACATATAATTGAAGATATTCAAATCTTTGCTCGGCACTAAATCATTTGAGAAGTCAATTCCCGTTTGTTCGGGGCTTAATAATTGGAATTTATAGCTTTCGTCTTTTTTGCACGAAAACAATACCATTGAAGACAGAATAATTATGAAAAACTTTTGCATTAAGCGTGAAAATTTGTGTTCAAAAAGATGTTTTTGAAAATTAAATTCAATAAAAAAGGAAATTAAATTGTTGATTATTAATCCTCTATCTTACTTTTTTTTGAAAAAAAGTAACAAAAAAACACGAATCATACAATCACCTCTTGTAAAGTTTGGTGAAAGATTGAAAGAACTTTCAGAATCAAAAGACCAAATTTTACAAACGGCGGGTATGATTCATTTAAGGTACACTTTTTTAGTAATTTAATCTCTTGACGAACTTATAAACCTAAAAGCACTGAAAAATTACTGAAACTCGAAATTATAAGCCAAACTTACAATCGGAGCGGCAAAAATCTGCAATTTATAGGCTTTGTTTACGCCATTTTCGGTTTTGAAAAATACCGAATAAACATTCTTTTTAGCGTAAACATTATAGACCGTAAATGCCCAACGGGTTTTATATCGTCGGTCTTTCATGCGTGGATTATAAATATTCCATGCAAAATCTAAACGATGATAATCAGGAATTCGTTTGTTGTTTCGTTCATCAAAAAACGGATAAACATTGTTGAGGTAATTCACAAAACCCACTGGCTCAGTGTATGGTCTGCCTGTGCTGTACATAAAGGTAAAGCTAAACGAATTGTGTTTATCAACTGTAATATCAACCGAACTATTGAAGCTATGTGGGCGGTCATAGTTGGAGGCGTACCAATTACCATTATTCACTCGGTCGATTGGATTTACATCATCAAATGTACGGTTAAATGCTCTCGAATACGTATAATTTACCCAGCCATTCACTTTGCCTTTCTTTTTTGTTACCATCAATTCTACGCCGTAAGCCTTGCTAACTCCCTGCACAATCTGGGTTTCTGGATATTTTTGCAGGAGAAAATCAGCCCCAGGTTTATAATCTACAATGTTTTCGGTGAATCGGTAATAGCCTTCGAGCGAAACATCATAAATATTATCATTGAAAGATTGGTAATAACCCATCGAAATCAGTGAGCTGATTTGTGGTTTGATGTGTTGGTCGGAGGTCTTCCAGCGAGAAGTTGGAATCGGCGTTGTGGTGTTTGATACAATCTGCAAATACTGACGCATCAAATTATAGCCAAGTTTCAAAGAAGCGTTTTCGTTGAGGTTGTAGCGAAGCCCAAATCGTGGCTCAAAACCACCATAGGCTTTCATTACGTTGCCTTTGCTAATCTGAATTGTGTCAAGTACCGAGTAATCGTCACGTGGTTCGCCTGCAATGTAAGTTCTGTAATTATTAGGTCCCATGGCCATAAATCTTGAGTAGCGAATGCCCATCGAAACCGCCAGTTTTTTAGAAACCTCATATTCATCATCGGCGTACCAACCTGCTTCGTTGGCGTATTCGGTTGGGGTTGTGATGTATTTTACACTCTCACTTCCATTAGGGTTTAAGGTGCCAGGCTTAATGGTATATTGGATAAAACTTAATCCCGACTCAATTTTATGCTTACTCAGTTGGTAATTGATATTAGATTTTATCTGTTTCTGTAAAAGATTCGATTCTAAACTTACCTCATTGGACGTTTTTTCAACATTGATAATTTTTGGTGAATACTGAGCTACCAAAGCGGTCGTTTGAAGATTAAGTTTGGGGTTTATGACGTGCAACCAACGCATCATTCCGTTGTCGGTGTAGTGTTTGTAGAATGTCGAAACCCCAATAACATTCGGCAGGTTTGTCAGTAAATTTGTCTGAAAATTATCGTAACTTTTATAATACATCGCCGTGAGCGTATTTTTAGGATTCATTTTCCAAAAACCTTTAAAAACTCCTTCTCCAAATTTCGTACGAATATTATTGAGTCGGTCAGATGCAATCGGTAAAAGAAAATCGTTGAAAGCTCCACGACCAGCGAAGTAAATACCCACTTTGTCTTTCACGATTGGGGCTTCTACCATTAAACGATTTGATACAAGACTAATACCACCTTTTATCATAAACTTTTCGAGACTCGGATTCTTCAAGCTAATATCAACTACCGAAGCAGCACGACCACCGTATCTTCCTGGGACATTCCCTTTGTATAAATCTAAATTTGTAACGGCATCGGGCGGAAAAACCGAAAACAACCCAAACATGTGCGTTGGGTTGAAAATCGGCGTATCATCGAGCAAAATAAGGTTCTGGTCGGTTGTGCCACCTCTGATATTTACGCCATTTGAAGCTTCGCCTACACTCGTTACCCCTGGGAGCATTTGCATTCCTCGTAGTAAATCTAACTCGCCAAAAGCCGAGGGCAATTTCTGAAAGGTTTTGATGTTGATTTGATTGACTCCGAGCAATGGTTGTCGAACATTTTGGTCGAAACCTTTGGTCGTTACAACCACTTGTTCGAGTTCGTTTTCGACTCTCGTAAGTGAAATATCAATATTCAGATTACTTTGTTGAGAAGCAATAAATTTGGAAAAAGAAACGTATCCGACGTATCGCACATTGAGTGTGTGATTACCTCTCGAAACCGTAAGTACAAACTTGCCGTTGGCATCAGTTTTTGTGCCGTTTTTGGTTTTATTATAATCAAGTACGATTGATGCTCCTTCCAAAGGAGTATTCGTGATGGAGTCTCGCACTACACCCGTGATATAAAATTGAGCCTGAGCATTGAAACCAACCAGCAAGAGGGAGATATATAAGTAAAAATATTTTTTCATTGTATTTGCCATCCTGCGGGTTTAATAGGTGTGCGACTTAGGCTTTTCTTACAGATGGCCAACGGAATATCAAGACGCTCAACTGAAGATTCTTCGGGTTGAGGGAGACGGTTATTCTTTGCAAAAAACAAAGCATTAAGGCCCGCTCCAGTAGCATTTTTGCGAGTAAGCATATATTTTTGTTCACTTACTGACGAAACCGAGAAATATCCCAAAACTAATTCGCCAGCATCATCTTTATTATACACATTGCTTTTGATAGGAGCGGGGGGCGTATCGGCCAGTGTACCTGTATTGACAGATTGGTCTTGAATCAACTTGAAGTATCTAAAAGCATTGGGTGATAAAGACATTTGTTGGATACTAACCAAGCATTGATTTGATTGATAAAGCGGAATTTGAGCAACCAACTTATTTTTTTGAAGTTGGCCATCGGTGAAAACATCAGAAAAAATATTGATGTCTGAACTGTAAAAAATATCCCAACACGAAGTGCCACAAGTATAGTCGAAAATATTATTGTAATTAAGCGTTAAGTCACGGTAGCAAGTGCCATTTTCGCCATTTTCATCTTCATACAAAAAGTATCTACCTTGTGAACAAGTTTCGCAATATTTTTGGGTTTCCCATTGTGTCCAACGCCATCTGTAAAAGTTTTTTTCGGTCGGAGTATCTTGAAAATCTATGTAAAAATCGTTGGTAGAAATACGCTCATCGCTGGTTGGGTATTTTTTTACGCCAGTTTTATTAAATTCTTCACGTATGCTACTGATGGCTGGAACGGGTAACATCGTTTCGAGTGGCGACTCGTAAGTTTTTCCGTTAGTGGTCTGAAACCAAAGTTGGTAAGTGCTTCCAACTTTTGCTTTAAAGTTATCAGGAAGATAATAATACCCTGGAAGTGTTTCTTGTAAATTAATACTTTGTTTGCCATCTACAATTATCTTTACGTTGGCATCAGTCACAGGAAGAGCCTCTTTTTTCTGTGCTAAAATAATAGACGTAAACTCCGAACTTTTGAATTGTGCATTTTCGGAAGTTCGGAAAATTGTCAAGAATTGTGGTTCATTGAGGTCGGTTAATACACCATCAATGATAATATAACCCTTACTGCTGCTGATGTCGATGCTGTACGGGTCAACACAGGCCAAAAATGCCGCACAGAACGTAAGGAAGATTAATATGTTTCGTTTGAAAATTTTCATTGAATAAGGTGATTTTAATGTCGTTCTACGCTTTTTATTCGATAACTATCTTCTTATTCATTACTTTACCCAAGTTATTCGTGAGTTGGATAATCAAAACTCCTCGGATATTCTGATTGTTCCAATGGTGTTTCAGCGGCTCATTTTGTGAAATTTTGCCCAAATCTTGCTTATAAATACTTTTTCCTGCCATATTATAAATTTCCAGCTCATAATGGGCGGTTTGCGTGATAATCGTCTCGAAGGTAAGTTCAGTATTTGCCTGACTTGGGTTCGGATATACATTCAATGTACTTTCTTCAATCAATTCATCTTCAGTTGCCGTAATTACCGAAAGTCCATCTCGAACGACTAAAAGACTATTTGTAGTGGAGCAGTCCCATAATGTTCTGACTTTTAGTACTTTTCGTTCGGTGTCATAATAAGCTACATTATCTTTATTAAAATCAGCTTCTCGGAAAACTACTGGAATGTTCTGCTTATTGATACTGACCGATTTTGGAATGGAAGTAAGGTTGATAACTTCATAAGTGAGCGAACGACTTGATAAAGTGCCTGCATAATTCTGTGTGCGAGTAGCTTCAATTTGAACACTATCGGTAGAAGTTTTACCCGAAAAATTCAATAATTCATACCGCATATTTTGCAATACTTTGGCATCTTTTCCGTCGTCATGAAAAACCGTGAAGTTATTTCTTGGTACTGAAATATCTTGATAATAACGAACAACTAAGCTATCGGATGAATATAAACTGGTTGAACTCTTGGCCGATTTTGACATCGGCATAATGCTTCCTGCACGAGCATACACTGGAATATCATCAATAGTTAGGTTTTCAAAGATATTTGTTTCGCCATTGTAGAGCTTGTTTGTCCAGAAGTTAAACCATTTTCCTTTGGGTAAAACTACTTTTCGCAGTGGCATTCCGTGAATTAAGATTGGAGCAACGACCAAGTTTTCACCAAAGAAATATTGGTCTTCGATATTTCCGTTGGCTTTGCTCAAATCAAAATAATCCATTGTCATGCAAATCGGTCGGCCAGTTGTACTGTTTTTATAGGCCAAAGAATACAGATAAGGCAATAATTCATAACGTAACTTGATATAACGCTTTGAAATACCGTAAAAAGGCTGAGTAAGGTTGTAAGGTTCGGTGCTGAAACGCAACCCGTGCGAGCGTAGAATTGGCGAAAACGTAGAGAATTGTAACCAACGTACGTCTAATTCTTCATTTTTTTCTGATTGGTCAGAACTGGTTGCAAAACCACCAGTATCGGAGTGCATATAAGCCAAACCCGAAAAACCCGAATGTAGTATCATCGGAATTTGGTATCTCAAACCCGACCACACCCGCAGTACATCGCCACTCCACGGCAAAACTCCGTAGTGTTGCGAGCCAACATACCCCGACCGACTAAGATTAAAAACTCGTTTTTCAGGAAAGTCAGCGGCATAATTATCATAAATATTTTTCGCCCAAGCCAGTCCATAAAGATTATGCACATCGCTGGCCGTACCGTTGACATGAATGAAATTCGATGGGTGATTTTCAGGTTCGTTTTTATCGCTCCAAAATCCACTCACGCCTTGATTCGCCAACGCTTTCATCTTTTGCCAAACCCATTTTTGAGTATTTGGGTTAAATATATCTAACAAACCAACCGTTCCGTTCCACATCGTTATCTGCCCAGTGCGATTAGTATTGGCATTTTTGGCGAAATATTTTAAAGAATCGGCCAAAGCATAATTGAAAGATTTAGTGGTGACGTACGGGTCGTTGATAAGCACAGTCTGCACGCCAGTTGCCGCAAAGTCCTTTATCATTTGAGCCGAATTTGGCCATTTGGTTTTGTCCCAGTCAAAATTGCCCATCGTTGTGCCATCGCCGTACCAGTACAAATCCAAAATCATTGCATCAACGGGGAATCCTTCATTTTGAAGTTTCTTTAGTACATCTTTGGCATCAGTTTCGTTTTTGTAACCAAATTTCGACTGTAAATACCCCAAAGCCCATCTCGGAGGCAAAGGCTGTCGGCCAGTGAGAAGCGTATAATTTTGCAGAATTTCATCATTTGAAGCACCATTAATGAAATAATATGCCCAATTGCCTGTGCTGGCAACTTCCACATTTAATTTGGTAGAATCTTGAGCACCTACATACATTCGCATATCGCCTGGTAGGCTTCCGTCAAGCAATAAACCGTATTTTTGCGATGAAACAATGAAAGGAAGGTTGATGCTCTGCGATAAACCTGTAGTTAAGCCGAAACCATCATCGTAATAACCTCCTCGATAGGTATTCGTGAAGTCCAAAACTTTTCGATTGAGGTTAATTTCAGAAAACCTTCCGCCTGTACCGTGAAATACATCTTCTGGACTGATTTTGAAAGAAAAATATACCGAATCTTTACCCAAACGAATGCCCTGTTCTTCCGAAATCTTGGTTAAACTACCCGATTTTAGGCTTATTCTTAGAGGATTTTTAGTTATTTCGAGAGTTGATTTACCGCCAATAATTTCAATTTTTGTAGTACTTTCATTGATTTTTTGCGTAAATCCTTGTGGTTTTAATACCACACAAGCCGAGCTATCATAAGGTGCTTGACCACTTTTCAGCAACTGAACTTTAAAAATGTCGGGTGAAAATTGTTGGATAACCAAATCACTTGTTGTTCCTTTTATTCTTAGTCCTTTTGTGGTTTCCGAAAAACTCACGAAGTTACCCGCACTTTGTGAAAATACTTTACTCACAATCAGAACAAAAACAAGCACTGACCAATACCGAAATTTTCTTGTGAAAATTACTATTTGTTGCATGTCGATTAATGTTAATGGCGAGCCATGCGAAGGTTTTGAGCTATTGTAAGCTAAAAATCTTTGGCGTCGAATTGTTTACTAAAATCATGAAACTTCGCTTGCCATTAATACTAATCGGGGCAATTTGTTTCATTTCTCCATCTACCCTAAAACCACTGTTTCTGTCCGAAACTGCCTTAAAATTGCCCTTCCCTGTATTCAATAGAATTTTACCCTTGAAAGCATCGAGTGTAGAAAATTGTGGGGTGAAATTATGGTTATTTCCGCCCAAAATAATGTCCTTCAAGCCATCATTATTCAAATCAACGCAATAAGTTGCATTAATACACGAAAACTGTGCTTCAACGGGTAATGCTTTTACCGTAAAACCACCTTTGCCATCGTTAATGGCCACGCACGATTGCTGAAAATCTACTTTCTTAACAATGCCTTTGCTCAAAATATTTTTATCGAATAAATCAGAAATTGATTTGGTAGCAAATTCTGAATGTTTGAGATTTTGGGTTTTCAAGAAAGGAAACTGCTCCATTGTTTCACGCTTCAAGAAAATTGTTCGGTCTTCTCCATCTACGGTTTTTGTCAGTATTTTGTCAATAATTCCGTTATTGTCGAAATCACTCACCCAAACTTTTAGCGGATTTTCAGCATTGGCTTTAAACATTACATTTTCGCCCGAATTACCGAGTATCAAATCTAAATCTTTGTCATTGTCAATATCAACGGCCTCGACTCTGCCCCAAAAACCGTTTAGATTTTCAAGTCCAGAATTGAGTGTCTCGAAACGCTTGTTTTTGTAGGTAATAATCACAGGCGACATCCAATCTCCAACTACAACAAGTTCGTTTTGGCCGTCACCGTTGAGGTCTTGCCATGTAGCATCACGCACCATTCCAACTTCTTCCAATTCTTTAGGTGTGGCATTTTTAAAATTTCCTTTACCATCATTCTGAAAAACAAAGCTTCTTGGACTTAATCCATATTGCTTCGATTGGCTTCGGCTTCCCACAAAAATATCTAAATCGCCATCTTTGTCGTAATCGAAAGGCACAACAACTGCCGTATTCATACCATCACGAGGGAGTGCATCGGCTTTGTGCGTAAAGTTTCCTTTTCCATCGTTCAAGTAAAGTCTGTCATCGAGGCCTCTATCGCCCGCAGGAACTTCGTTTCCGCCCGAACCTACGTATAAATCTAAATCACCATCTTTATCGGCGTCAAAAAACTCCGCAGCAGTGTCTTCATGATACTTAAATTGCTCAAACACTTCTTGAACTGATTTTTTGAAACCTGCTCCTTGCTGAATGTACAGTTGCCCTGCTTGGAGAGTTGCCCCACAGATATATACATCGTCTTTGCCATCGCCGTTTACATCGCCAATCGCTGCTTTTGGGCCTTCGGCCGATAATTTTACTGGAATATTTCGCTCATCGTAGAAATCTTCGTAGGTATTTTCTTGGTGTGAATCTAAAGTAACATTTACAGCTTGGAAAAAAGCCTTCGCTGAAGATTCTTCCGATAATTTAACAACTTTTGAATCTTTAATCGAAGCTACCAAGCTTTTGTCAATCGAAGGGTTTTTCAGCACCGAAACTCGTCCATCGTACCATTTGATGCGTACCGAATCTACTTTATTATTAGCCCCTAAACCAACTGTAAGCGGGTATTCGCAACTTGACTGAAAGCCTCTTGAAGGCATCAAATAGCGAGTAATTACTTGATTTTGACTGAAAATTGTTACTTCTGAGCCAATGGCAAATGTATTTTGATTTTCTCCTTTGAGATTTATCTTGAGGAAATGATTTTTTAATTTTTCAGACTTATTCTGATACACAAAAGCCTTCTGATTGACATTATTGACGATTAAATCTAAATCTCCATCATTGTCTAAATCGGCGTAAGCAGCACCGTTTGAAAATGAAGGTTGAGTAAAACCAAATTTTTCGGCTTCTTCATCAAACTTCAAATCGTTTTTACCGCTATTGTGAAAGAAATTATTGATAATCGGGCGAGAAGGCATATTTTTGATGATTTCATCGAAACGTTTTCTTTCGCCTTGGTTAATGGCATTTTTCGATAAATCATTGGCAAAAAAATCAATAAAATCTTGGTCGATTACATCATGATAAATGCCATTACAAACATAAATATCATTGAAGCCGTCGTTATCGGCATCAAACATCAATGCCCCCCAACTCCAATCGCTGGCAGCTACACCGCTCAGGCACGCAATCTCGCTGTAAGTGCCATCTTGGTTGTTGAGTTGTAAGCAATTTTGCATGTATTGGTTGTAGAAACCTTTCTGCTTTTTGAGATTATTGATGTAGTGATTATCAAACGAAGCATTGGTTTTTAATCGAACTTCGTCTCTCGGAAGCATTTCGGTGGTGAAAATTTCCTGATAGCCGTCGTTGTTAATATCAGCCATATCAGCACCCATCGAAGCTGTGCTTAGGTGCTGCATTCGTTGCTCGATTTCCTCCTTAAATTTGCCATCTTTCTGATTGATATATAAGTAATCTTTCTCAAAAAAATCATTAGAAACATAAATGTCGGGGTAGCCATCTTTGTTTACATCGCCAATCGTTACTCCCAAACCAAAGCCAATTAAACTGCTGTAAATACCCGATTCTTTGCTTACATCATGAAAAAAGCCGTTATCATTTCTCATCAATTTATCGCCACCACCTTTTAGGAAATCTTTCACTGGCCAATCTTCGGCACGGAGGTCACGATTATTATCGTAATTGAGGGTGTTGACAGGAATAAAACTATTATTCAGAATATAGCAATCCAAATCGCCATCGAGGTCATAATCAAAAAATGCGGCGTGAGTTGTATATCCGTTTTCGTCAAGGCCGTAATTCTTTGCTGATTCTGTGAAAGTTGAATTTCCGTTATTGATATACAAGGCGTTTTCTTGTCCAATACCCGATTGGTAGCCAGCATTGCAGACATATATATCCAGCAGGTTATCGTTATTGATGTCAACCATTACCACGCCAGTACTCCATTTTTTCTGATTCGCAATTCCTGCTTTTTCAGAAATATCTTCAAACTTAAAGTTTCCTTTATTCAAATAGAGCTTATTAGAACCCATATTTGAAGTAAAAAAAACATCTTGTAGGCCATCGTTATTGATATCGCCAACGGCTACGCCACCGCCGTTGTAGAAATTTCGGTAGCTAAAAATATTGAAGTCTTCTTTATTCGTTACGGTGTTTTCAAACGAAATTCCCGTTTCGCTTTCTTCTTTCAGCTCGAATAGTCCATCTTCATTTTTTTTCGAGCAGGAAATCAGATAAAGTGAAGCAACGATTAAGAAAAATAAGTTTTTTGTAAGTTTCATCACAGGTTGTTAAAGTATTAAGTCGAAAGTTAAAAATACAAACCTTCTTCTTTTAAGTTGACTAAAGTAGTCTTTGGTTTTTTGGAAATAATAATTGCCTCAACGTCATGCCATTTTTCAGGCGTTAATTGTGCTTCAAATTTTCCCACTTTTCCGTTTACTATTACTACGCACTTGTCTTTAGAAAATGACTCAAGTGTAATTTCTCCTTCGGTCATTAAATAACCTTCGCCAGTGCGTTTTTCTTTGTCGGCAATTCGGCCAATCATTATTCCGCCTTCAATTTGCTGGTCTTTTTGTAATCGTAACACATAAGGTTTTGTGGCGTGCCATCGTTCTGTACCAAAATTCAAGACAATATTACTCTCAAACTGGTCGAACATATTAGCTCTTAGAAAACCATTATCGGCAATAATATCACAACTAAAAATACTTTCTTTCTGATAAAACTCTTTTCCATCAATTTTCACAATTGCTTTCGTTTGGCCTTCTTTTAAGCTATTATAAATCTTATCAATGGCTGTTTTATCGTTTTTTTGTGGAGAAGAGCAAGAAAGAGTCAATAAAAGAAATGCAACAATGTAAATATACGATTTCATAATTAATCTTTTATACAAATGGCCTTAACTAAGCCACCGAATTAGTTTTGCTTAGAAAACAAAAATGCTCGATTTTTCGAGCATTTTTGTTAAATTATATCTAAGAATATTTCTTAGTAACCTTTATTTTGCTTCAAGTTCGGATTAGAAACGATAGCCGAAGATGGGATTGGATACAATACTGTATAAGCGTCTTTGATTTCAACACCTGTACCAGTTGTAAATTTGCCATAACGAACCTCTACAGTACGTTTGCC
>JACCDW010833495.1_pt1 | contig 24292 bp, 28 predicted proteins | sample 7449781 | NCBI WGS metagenome assembly JACCDW01 (sample SAMN15323449, study PRJNA562643) | freshwater metagenome | isolation source: river surface water | place: USA:Blue River Watershed | collected 2017-08-18
CCAAACACAATTTGGGCGTTGTTTGAAAACAACAGAAATAAGTAAACAAGCATATTTTTGTTGTTTTCAAACATTAGGACTATTCATAATGGTCTCGTTGTAAAAAATTAGTTTCACATTACACAAAAGAAAGAGGAAAGAAATGAAAAAACATTTATTAGCAATCGCAGCTTTGGCTGCAGTTTCTGGTTCAGTAGCAGCGCAAAACGTTACTATGTATGGTGTTATTGATAACGCCCTTCAAACTCAGTCTAAATCTGGAACAACTGGCACAGCTGGAAGAATAACTTCTATGCAGCGCGGCGGTTTGGTAGCGCCTGTTTGGGGTTTTACTGGTAGTGAAGATTTGGGTGGTGGTTTAAAGGCAAGCTTTGACTTACAAGGTTATGTGGATACTGACACTGGTGTAGGTAATCAGTTTGGCGGTGTTTTCGGTCGTGCATCATGGGTTGCTTTAACATCATCAGCTGGTACATTGAAGCTTGGTAAGCAATTAGACCCTGCAGTATTAGCATTTGCCTCTACAGACCCACGTGGTTTGAAAGAAACCCAATCTGGTTTGATTACATGGTACACAGGTGCTGATGCAAGACAATCAGCAGCGGCAGATACTGACACAACTGTCAATTATAACCAAGTGGCAAATATTTTTATTGCTAATGCTATTACCTATTCAAACAGCTTCAATGGTTTGAACGTTGGTATTGGTTATTCAATGGGTGAGAAAGCTGGCGACAATAAGGCCAACAGTGTTCAGACCATAGGTGTTAGCTATACTGCTTCAGGTGTGACTGTGTCTGGTTCTTATTCTAAGAATGAGGGCGCAGACTCAACAAACACAGGTAAAAGCCAGTCAGAGCGTAGCAGCTTTGGTTTAGCATATCAAGTAACGCCTACTGTTAAGGTTAAAGCTAACTACATGAAAGCTGAGCTAAATGCTAACTCAGGTGCGTTGTATACCGATAACGAAGTTTACGGTTACGGTGTTGAGTACAACTGGAATCCTAAAAACTTGTTCACAGTTGCTTACTATGATGGTGAGAACAAAACAGTTGCCAATGATACATCAAAATCTATCATTGTTAGTAACGAGTATTCATTATCAAAAAGAACAACTTTATATGCTCTAGTCTCATCACATAAAGGTGGTTCAGGTTTTACTCGTGCAGCAAGCATGGGTACAACATCACAAAATACAACTACTGTTGTAACTCAGTTAGGTATTGCACACCGCTTCTAATTTTTAGAACGTTGTTAAAGAAAAAGCCACCTTCGGGTGGCTTTTTTAATGATATTAAACTCCCAACCTACACAATTGATACACAATTGATGCAACTGTAGCGCAATATTTGGGTATTTAATTTTTATTCTGGATTCTATTGAAAGATAAAAATTAAATAAATCATGGAGATAGCGCCGAAAAATCTAGTGCGCATAATTGGGCATGATTATTGCATTGCTTATAGTAACTCAACAAAAATAGCAAAAAAATAATCTGTGCATTTAAATATTAGCCATACTCTAGACATGGGTACTTCAAAAAATCAACACAATAATGACCTTCTATTTAAAGGTAGATCTGGGTATAAATTGTTAAATTTTGATGAGATTATGGAGCTAGATTATGACGAAATGGAGGAGCTTTTTGAGTATTTGCTGATGTTAAAGTTGCAAAATTCAAGGGCTAACTTAATAGAAGAGAAAAAATAATCCATCTGAACTCCCGTACTTCCAAATACACAATGCTAGAGACCTTAGGGTAATTGCTAGCATTCACAACTTATATTCTTCTATAGCATAGAAAAACAAAAAATATCTTTTAGGAGATGTGGTGCTTCATTCTGTAACAAATCATATTAGCGAGGTTGTTAACTTTGCTGAGAGAGGTGTCGAAGCTGCTAAATTACCTAGCAGTCGTGATGAAATCATACGTTCATCTTGGGCGAGATGTGTTCATGAACACCACCTTGATCCTACTAGGATGCAAGAGGCAATTATTTTGCCGAGCAACCAACTCCGTGAGCATCAAGATAGGATGGGAGATTTTTTACATATTGCCAGATATGGTTTGGAAACTTTGTATCAACAGGTAATGGGCATGGGGTATTGTGTTTTATTAACAGATGCCAAAGGAATTACCGTAGATTTTATTGGAGACATACAGTTAGATTCTAGTTTACGTAAAGCCGGGCTATATTTAGGATCTGACTGGAGCGAAAAAAGTGCTGGTACATGCGGTGTTGGCACATGTATACAAACTGGACATGCGTTGACGGTTCACTTGGATGATCATTTTGATTCAACGCACATACCTTTGAGCTGTACTTCAGCGCCAGTGTTTGATAATTATGGAAACTTAAATGCAGTATTAGATGTTTCTCAATTAAGCACGGTACTGCCTAAGGAAAGTCAAAAGTTGGCAATGCAACTTGTTACTTTGTATGCAAGTTATATAGAAAATGCAAATTTTATGCATCAATTTCGTAAAGAAATTATCTTGAAGTTAGGCAATGCACCACAGTTTTTAGATGTTAATCCTGAGTACTTAATCGCTGTAGACACAACTGGGCGAGTAATCGGCCATAACAGATCCTCGCAAACCTTATTTGATCTTTTCCATCGTGGTGTTAAATTGCTTGGCATGCATTTTGAAGACATCTTTGATGCAGCCTTTGAGCGGGTAGGTGCTTATGCGCCAACAAACCCACCAGATAAAAGAGCAATAAGGCTTAAGGTTAATGATCACTTGTTATTTATGTCAGCACTGATTGCCCCTTCAGTATCAGACAGTAAGTTCAAAGTAAATGTAGATCAAGCAAGCTCATTACCGCTAAATAAATTATGTGGTGATGACTCTGTCTTTAGAAGAGAGATTGATAGGGTTAAAAAACTAGTAAATACGCCCATCAGTATTTTGTTACAAGGTGAGACTGGAACTGGAAAAGAGTATTTTGCTAAAGCAGTCCATCAGTCTAGCGAAAGAAAGCATAAACCTTTTGTTGCGGTTAACTGTGCTGCAATACCAGAGACTTTGATTGAAAGTGAGTTATTTGGTTACACAGCGGGTAGTTTTTCTGGAGCAAAAACTAAAGGAAAGTTAGGTCTAATACAAGAGGCAGATGGGGGAACATTATTTCTAGATGAAATTGGTGATATGCCTATTGGTTTGCAAGCAAGGCTGCTGCGCGTGCTGTCCGAGCGAGAGATTTTGCCAATTGGTGCAACAAGGCCTCTACCTGTGAATATTCGTGTGATTGCTGCTAGCCATCGTGATCTAGAAGATTTAATTCGCTTGGGCGAGTTTAGGGATGATTTGTATTACAGATTAAATGGGGCGCAAGTAAGTTTGCCGCCGTTGCGTAAACGCAAGGACAAGCAATGGATAACGGAAAAAGTATTGCATGAGGTTTGTAATCTAAATCACATTGAAATTCCCAAAATTGATTCTGAAGTTATTGACTGGATGGAAAATTATCGTTGGCCAGGTAATTTAAGAGAATTAAAAAACATACTTGAATTTGCAGCTTCTGTGTGCCAGGAAAGTTTAATAACATTGGCTGATTTGCCGGATAAAGTTTTAAAAATGCCGGTTAAATTAATTAATGAAAATAAAGTGGCAGGTATAGGCGGTGGTGACACAGCAGATGCTGCTTTATTGAAGCAATATTTAAGAGCTGCTAATTGGAATGTTAGTTATGTTGCTAGACAGCTTGATATTTCTAGGTCTACTTTGTATAGAAGGATGGAAAAATTTAATATTGAGCCGCCAAACGGTTTTAAATTTAACTAGTATTTGTATCGGTGATAGCAGTACAGTTGTTTCATTGATACAGTTAAAAAATTACTAATAGTTTTATAAAGGAATTGAATAAATTAATCATAATTAAATCAATGAATTAGACAATTTTTTTTAAATAAGTTTTTTTCAATGAATTGGCATGTATTTTGCAGATAAGTAAACGCAATATCAAATTTTATTTTGTTGCTATGCACAATGGAAGTAAATTTAAAGGAGAAGTAAATGAAACGAGTAATTTCTTTTGCCAAATCAGGTTCAAAAATGAAATCGTTGGCATCGATTGCAATTGCTGCAAGCATGATAGTGTTGGCTAGTCCAACAGTTAATGCTGTGGCACCACCAGCTGCTGGCGCAGATAACCCTAATAATTGGCCAGAATATCATCGAACATTTAATGCTTGGCGTTATAGCCCATTGGAACAAATTAACAAGGCTAACGTTAAAAAGCTAAAGTTATCTTGGATTCATCAACCGGGTACTATTACACACGGTTTACAGGCTACGCCAATTGTGATTGATGGTGTTATGTATAGCATCGGACCAGATAATAATGTGTTTGCGCTGAATGCTGCTACAGGTAAAATCTTGTGGAGATACACGGCAAAGTTAGATCCAATTGTTAAAGAGGTTTTTTATGGTTCAGCTAGTCGTGGAGTTACAGTCGGTCGTGGCAAGGTCTATGTTGGTAGTTTAGATGGCCGCTTTATTGCTTTGGATCAAAAAACTGGTAAAGAACTCTGGTCAACACAATTGACCAACTTGAAAGCTGAGTATGGTGCACTATTCTCATCCCCACCTCAACTTGCAGGTAATGTGTTGTACGGTGGTACAACTGGTGGTGACCAACCTATCATTGGTAAGATTTTCGCTGTAAATGCTGACACAGGTGAGCGTGTTTGGACATTTGAGATTCCTAAAGATGATAAGAAGAGTTGGCCTGGTGATAGCCGTAAAGTAGGTGGTGGTTCTGCATGGTTGCCTGGTACATATGATGCACGTACTGACACAATTTATATCGGTACAAGTAATGCGGCACCTGACTTTAATAATGATAACCGTAGAGGTGACAATCTATATACGGCGACATTGTTAGCGTTGGATCCTAAAACAGGTAAAGTTAAGTGGCATCGTCAAGAAGTTCCAATGGATACATGGGACTTTGATGCTGTGTATGAGTCACTTCTTGTACCAGACGGTAAGGGTGGTGAATCTTTAGTTCATTTAAACAAAAATGGTTTTGTTTATGTGATGAACAAAGACACGGGCGCGATCAAAAATGCTTGGCAATTTACAGAGAACATGAACTGGGCTAAGGGTGTAGATCCTAAGACTGGTCTTCCAATTGATCCTGTATACCCTGAAGCAGGTAAGCAAAAATTACATTGCCCTAACTTGTTGGGTGCACGTAGCTGGAATCATGGCGCATACAATCCTAAGACAAAATTATGGTATTCACACGCTATGGAGTTATGTAACACTGTAACTAGTGCTAAGAGTGATGATATTCCTAAAGGTATTTCAGCATTGTATCTAGGTCTATCCGAAATTACTCTTACTAACCCTCCAGGTAAAAAAGGTGATGGTTGGTTGGGAGCGTTTGATCCACTAACAGGTAAGCAAGCATGGAAGATTCGTTTTGAGTTACCTCCATTGAGCTCAGTACTAGCTACTGCTGGTGGTTTGGTCTTCACAGGCGACATGGTTGGTAACTTATACGCATTTGATGCTGATAATGGTAAAGAATTATGGAAATTCAATGCCGGTTCAGGTGCTCGAGGTGGTCCAATTAGTTATGCTGTGAATGGCAAGCAATATATTGCTATTCCAACTGGTTTGGGTTCACATGCCCCAGGTTTTATGGCTGGCGCATTCCCACAGATCAAAGATTTGCCAGGTGGTGCAGCATTGTTAGTATTCTCTCTTGAGTAATACGTGTAAGTAAAAAAAGAGGATGTCGAGAGGCATCCTCTTTTTCAATTTTGAAAAACTATGAGAATCACAATTAAATTAATTATATCTAGCCTTGTTTTTTTGTTCTCGCTATCAGCAAATGCAGAAGCTTTACTAGCTATTGATGATCCACAAGGGGCAATCAAACCAAAATTTGATCTTTCCGATACATCAAGAATTGATATTGGTAAAAAAAGGTTCAACAGTACCTGTGCAGCCTACTGTCATGGTGCAGAGGGAGATGGTGGCAAAATTACTTCATTCAAGGGTAATACACAATTAACCCCAGAAAGCATATATAAAACAATTTTAGAGGGTAGAAGGGGCTCAGATATCATGCCACCTTGGGGAAGAACTTTTACATCAGAGGAAATTTGGGAGTTGACGGCTTATATTAACTATTTAACTAAACAGCCGCCTAAAGTTAAATGAGTGTATGTTGGATGTTGCAAAAATTATTAAATCTAAAATTTTAAAATTACTTTATGTAATAAAATTTCAGTTATTAACACTTTGGTATGCGTTTAAAGATCCAGAGTGTCCGATTTATCTAAGAGCTACAACATTCATAGTTATTTGTTATGGGTTTAGTCCAATAGACTTAATCCCAGATTTCATACCTGTTATCGGCTATGTTGACGAATTGATAATTTTGCCTATATTTATCAAAATAGTTGAGGTGCTAATGCCTGGAAACGTTAGCACAAGAGCAAAAGCTAAGGCATCTAGTCATCTAGAGAATAAAAAACCCAAACCTAAAGTTTGGGTTGGTATTCTGATGATACTAGGTATTTGGCTGCTTGTTGTTACTTTGCTGGCCCACCTTTTAGTGCCCAAGCTGCTAGATTACGTAAATCTGCATCACTAATTTGAGGGTGAGCAGGCATAGGTACTGGCCCCCAAACGCCTTTGCCTCCGGCTTTAATCTTTTGAGCCATCTTGTCTATAGCGCTTGTATCACCAGAATATTTTTTAGCTATATCTTGAAATGCTGGGCCGATAATTTTTTTATCACTAGCATGACATGCAGTGCAACCATTTTTAGTTGCTAAGGATTGGTCCGCAAATGCTGGAGAAATACTTGTAATAAATAAAAGAACGCCCAAAATTTTTTTGTAGTTCATTCTGTTAGCCTTTCTGTGCTTAAGTTTGAGATCCAATGATAATAAAAAAGATGTTAATTTGTAACTAGAATTTACGCATAATTTAGGCATTGTATCGGTACATCTGTTGCGATACAACAATGGTTTAATTCTTTATTATGTTTATAGAATCGAAAAAATTAAAAGATAATCATGTAGTTACAAAATTCTCATTGTTGGCATAATACTTGCGTATTGAATAGGCGCACACTTTTTTAGCGATTTGTTGTGCGTGCATAAATCTCCTCCTGCCGCCTAACTACTGCAGTTAGGCGGCTTTTTTTTGATACATATGTTTCAAAAAAAGAACAATGCTGTCGCATGGCAACATATAGCTACAGTCAGCGTAAAAAAAATATTTTTTTTATTCATAAAAAACAATAGGTTGAGGAAATCTATGGTTGGTTGGTTAATTGGCATGCAATTTGCAACTAATGAGATGGAAAAAATATATTAGAAATAGATATGTCTAAAAACACAGTTGGAATAATTGCAAATCCGGTATCCGCTAGAGATATCCGGAGAATTATTTCCAATGCGAGCAACTTGCAGACCTCTGAAAGAGTCAATATCGTAATGAGGTTATTGTCGACTCTATTTTCTTGCGGTGTTAGTGATGCATACATGATGCCAGACAAGGCCGGTTTAACAGCAATGTTGTTGAGGTCAATTAAAAAAGAGCATGCCCAAACTGAAGGGGTCAAGTTATATCCGGATTTACATTTTGTAGACTTGAGTGTTACGTCTACAGTTGATGATACCTACAAAGCCGCTAATTTAATGGTTGATGCAGGTGTAAAAGTGATATTTGTCTTGGGTGGCGATGGTACCCATCGAGCTGTTGTTAAAGAACTGATGAGATTGAAGGATGCGGGAAAGGATATTCCAGCTATCTGTGGGATATCTACAGGTACAAATAATGCATTCCCACAAATGCTAGAGCCCACTGTTGCCGCTTTAGCGGTGGCTCACTATGTTAATGAAAAAATTCCAGCCGATAAAGCATTGATTAAAAATAAAGTTATTGAAGTTTGTCTTGATGATAAGGTTGCTGACATAGCGATTGTTGATGCTGTAATTAGTAAAGATATGTATGTTGGATCGAGAGCAATTTGGGATGCAAGTAAATTGTCAGAACTTTATTTGACATATGCAGATCCTATGGTGATAGGTTTTTCAGCTATTGGTGGGCTCTTGCAACCAGTAGAGAGGTTCAGTAATGATGGTTTGGCTGTGTATATGTCAGATGATTCAAGTAAAACATCCATAGTTATTAAAGCACCCATAGCACCTGGTATGTTGAAAGATGTGCCTATTGAAAATCATCAAAAAATGGTTGCGGATGTTTCTTATCCAATTCGCATAGAAAAAGGTATTGTCGCATTAGATGGGGAGAGAGAATTTTCATTTAAGACTGGTCAAAAAGTTTCTATACGTCTTCGTAAGAATGTTTTTTCAACGGTGAATGTCAGTAGCTGTATGCATGAAATTGCAGACAAGAGATTGCTTTGCCATACTTTGGTTTAATAAGGAGGTCTATATGACAGTTAGTACAGATTTATCAAAAGATTCTATGTTAAAAGCATATCGAATCATGAAAACAATTAGAGAATTTGAAGAGCGATTACATATCGACTTTGGGCGCGGAGATATACCAGGTTTCGTTCATTTATACGCTGGTGAGGAAGCGTCAGCTGCGGGCATCATGATGCACCTAAATGATAATGACAAAATTGCAAGTACGCATCGTGGCCATGGACACTGTATTGCAAAGGGTGTTGATGTTATAGGCATGATGAAAGAGATTTATGGCAAAAAAGGCGGATCATGCGAGGGCAAAGGCGGGTCGATGCATATTGCCGACATTGATAAAGGCATGATGGGCGCTAATGGTATTTTGGGAGCTGGTGCACCATTGATTTGTGGAGCTGCGCTAGCATCAAAATTCCAAAATAAAGGTGGTGTTGGAGTTTGTTTTGTGGGTGATGGGGCATCTAATCAGGGAACATTTTTAGAGAGCCTAAACCTCGCAGCTATTTGGAATTTGCCAGCAATTTTTGTTGTTGAGAATAACGGATATGCAGAGTCAACATCGAGAGATTATGCAACGGCGGTGGATAGCTTTGTTGATAGAGCTGCAGGATTTGGCTTGCCTGGTATCACAGTAGATGGTACAGATTTTTTTGCTGTTTATGAGGCAGCTGGCGAGATTATTAAGCGTGCAAGAAACGGTGGTGGCCCTGCCTTGCTAGAGTGCAAAATGGTTCGTTTCTTTGGGCACTTTGAGGGGGACGCTCAAACTTATCGTGGTGCAGGTGAGGTCGATGATATTAGAGAAAACTCTGATTGTATTAAGAAAATTAGAAAAGCAGTGACATCTAATAACTTGCTTTCTGAGGCTGACCTTAATTCAATTGATAAAGAAGTAATCGCATTAATTGAGAAAGCTGTTGCGGAGGCAAAAGCTGCGCCTTTGCCAACATCAGCTGACTTATTAACTGATGTTTACGTCAAATATTAATGAATTACTTATTTAATTTAGGAGTTAAAAATGGCTAGAAAAATTAGTGTTAAACAGGCAATTAATGAAGCCCTTGATCTAGAAATGTCTGCAGATCCAACGGTAATTTGCTTAGGTGAAGATATTGTTGGTGGTGCCGGTGCAGATGGTGAGAGGGATGCTTGGGGTGGTGTGCTTGGTGTAACTAAAGGTTTATACGCAAAGCATGGTGATCGTCTAATGGATACACCATTGTCTGAGAGTGCATATATTGGTGCTGCTATTGGTGCCGCCAATTGTGGCATGCGTCCTGTGGCAGAGTTGATGTTCTTAGATTTTATGGGCGTATGTTTTGACCAGATGTTTAACCAAGCAGCCAAGTTTAAATATATGTTTGGTGGCAAGGCTCAAACACCTGTTGTGATTCGTGGTATGGTTGGTGCAGGATTCAGAGCTGCCGCTCAGCACAGCCAAATGTTAACCCCACTATTTACGCATATTCCTGGTTTAAAAGTGGTTTGTCCAAGTACTCCTTATGATACAAAAGGGTTGTTAATTCAATCAATTCGTGACAATGACCCAGTAATTTTCTGTGAGCATAAAAACTTGTATGGCTTTGAAGGGGAGGTGCCAGAAGGTTCATACACGATTCCTCTAGGTGAAGCTAATATTGTTAGGGATGGCAAAGATTGTTCAATCATCACCTATGGCCTAATGGTGCATCGTTCGTTAGAAGCCGCAGCGATTCTTGCTAAAGAAGGTATTGAGGTTGAAGTTCTTGATCTTAGAACTCTATCGCCGCTAGACGTTGATAGTATTTTAGAAACTGTGGAAAAGACAGGAAGATTGGTTTGTGTTGATGAAGCTAACCCACGTTGTAGTATTGCGTCAGATGTTTCTTCAATTGTGGCCATGCATGCATTTGGCGCTTTAAAAGGCCCAATTCAAATGGTTACTCCACCACATACACCCGTTCCATTCTCACCTACATTAGAGGATTTATATATCCCTAGTGCAGCGCAAATAGTTGAAGCTGTAAAGCGAGCGACCGGAGGTAAGAAATAAATGTCTAATATCACTCCAATTGTTATGCCTAAATGGGGCTTATCAATGCAAGAGGGAACAGTTACTTCATGGTTGGTCGAGGTAGGTACTCAAATTGAAGTTGGTATGCCAATCCTTGAGGTAGAGACAGATAAGATTGCTAATGCAGTTGAGGCTCCTGATCCAGGTTTATTAAGACGGAAAGTGGCATCAGATGGCGAGTTATTGCCCGTCAAGGCTTTACTCGGAGTGATGGCTGATAGTGATGTGACGGATGCTGAAATTGATGAATACATAGCATCTTATGTAACCCCATCATCAGATGATGATGGGGTTGAGGAAGTTTCTGCTAATCTATTCGTTGATGTAAACGGAATCAATGTTCGCTATGTTAAGCGTGGAGCAGACAGCGGTGTACCAGTTATTTTTATTCATGGATTTGGTGGTGATTTAGATAATTGGTTATTTAATATTGATTCAATTGCAGATAAGCATCCTGTGATTGCACTAGATTTACCTGGGCATGGTCAGTCGGCAATTAAATTACCTGGCGCAAGTATTACTGCCTTAGGTAATTTTGTTATTGATTTTATGAAGGCTATCAATGTTGATAAGGCTCACTTAGTTGGGCACTCAATGGGTGGTGCAGTAGCAGCTAAAGTTGCATTATTAGACTCTAATAAGGTTGATACGCTAAATCTGATATGTACTGCAGGTATGGGTGAAGATATTAATTCATCATATACGCATGGTTTTGCAAGTTCTGAGTCTAAGCGTGAATTAAAACCGTTCTTAGAGTTGTTGTTTGCCGATAGTTCATTAGTTGGCAGACAAATGATTGATGACGTTTTGAAATATAAACGTTTAGATGGTGTAACTAACTTGCTACTTGAGTTGGGGGGAGCATTATTTGGTAATGGCAAGCAAACCGAACAACCTGTGAAAGAGTTGTCAGGTAACCATAAGGTTTTGATTATTGTTGGTGAAAAAGATCAAATCATTCCTTCGCAGCATGTTAAAAATGCACCTAGTCACGCCAAGGTTCAAGTATTTTCAGATGCCGGACATATGACGCAAATGGAAAAAGCTAATGAAGTAAATAAGCTAATCATCGATCATATAAGTGGTTAGCACTTTGGCTGGTTTGCAAGAGCTTAATAACCGTATTGATTATGAATCAATACGGTTATTAACTATTGACGAGCCAGTATCTGGAGAAATAGAGGCTGAATGGTCAAATAGAATTGGGCTCGGCGAGCTCGATGCAATCGCAATTATTTGGTCGGGTCGCAATGAACTTGTTCAGCCACTATCATATAAAAAATACTCTAAATTAGATGACGCAGAAACGTTAGCATCTAGTTACGGGTTTGCGACAAGATTTAGGCAGTCTGGTGGGGGCTTAGTTCCACAGGGTGATGGAATTTTAAATCTAAGCCTTATTTGGAAAACAAAATCAAATATTTCAGAAATATCTAATGATGTATATCAGCATTTGGGTTCGATAATAAAAAACACATTTAGTCAGTTTGGGGTTGAAACCTTTTATCAGGAAGTGCCAAGAGCATTTTGTGATGGTAGATTTAATTTGGCTGCAATACATAATGACCAAGTTAAAAAGATAGTTGGTACAGCGCAGTACTGGAAAAAATATAACGAAACATACGTTGTTCTTGCGCATGCATTAATTTTGATAAATGTTAACAATGACAAACTATGTGATTTACTAAATAAATATGAGGAAAAACTAGGTAGTGATAAGTTCTATAGTCCTGATGCGATTGTGGATTTTTGTACACTATTTAGTTCTCAAAATGAAGATTTTTTAAGTAAAAACGTAATTAAAGAATTATTCATAAAAGAGTTGGCTAACCAAATTATTAAAATTGGAGAAGATTAAATGGTCTTATTGGAATTTTCTATAGCGCCTTTTGATAAAGGATCTAGTGTAAGTGAATATGTTGCTAAAGCATTGAGAGTTATTGACGATAGTGGGCTCGATTATCAGTTGACTCCAATGGGCACCATTATTGAAGGGGACTGGTTAAAAGTAATGGGTGTGGTCGATGAGTGCTTCAAGGTAATGTCAAAAGAATCTGACAGAGTTGTTATGCAGATTAAAGTAGATTATCGTAAAGACAGGGTCGGTAGAATAAAAGGAAAAGTCCAAAGTGTTGAAAAAATTATAGGCAAAAAATTATCTAAGTAATTCATTTAAAAATTAATAGAGGTTATCAATGAAAAAGTTAGTCGTTGCGAGTTTTCTAATTTTAAATATTTCGAGCGTATTTGCGATTGGGTATCAGCCCGTGTTGTCTTTATCAATGGCAAAAAAAATGGCGGAATCATGTGAGAGGCTGGCTATAAAAGAAGGCTGGAAAATGAATATTGCAGTTGTTGATAACGGAGCAAATTTAAAATTTTTTATCCGTCAAGATGATTCTTTTTTAAAAAGTGTTGAGTTGGCTCAGCAAAAAGCAATAACATCTGCAGGACTTCCGTTTTCAACTAAGGCGATCGCTGAGATAGCGACTAAGCTCCCCGGTGTTGCTTTAATTCCAGGTGTGTCTATCATTGAGGGGGGGCTACCAATCTTGACTGCAAAAGGCCAGTTAATTGGAGCTATTGGTGTATCTGGTGCAACTGCAGAGCAAGACGGCATATGTGCGCAAGCAGCTCTTGATGCAATTAAGAATGATTTAAACTAAACGCATATTTTCTGATAGGGCATTTCTATCTGATGAAATGCCCCCATACAATAATATTTAAAAATCGAATGTTGCTGTTGCTCTAAATAATCTTGGTGCTCCTGGGTATAAAGTATTCGATCCAAATGATTGACTTACATCGCGCCAGTAGAACTTATTAAGAATATTTTCCACATATAGTCTATAAGTTGATTGGGTGCCACCCACTTTAGCAACATACTTAATTCCTGCATCAAATTTGTTATAGCCTGGAGCTTTAATACTATTATCTAAGGTAATGCCTTTGCTGGATGTATAAGTCCAGCCCCCTTGAATGCTCATGTTTTCAATATCGGGTAGCAAATAATCAGCATATGCCGTTGCGTGAATTTTAGGGATGCCAATTGCCTGCGCACCATTTTGAAGTGAATCTGACGCCCCAGACTGTTTGGCTTGTACATACATCATGCTAGCCAAAATATTCAAACGTTTAGTGATTTTTTGGGAGAGAGATGCTTCAAATCCGGTGTTCTTGACGTGACCCTCTTGAACATAATCATATTTAAAATCACTGCCATAGTTAGTTGCGAATTCATTTGGCCTTTTTGCTTGAAATGCTGCGAATGTTAATAATGAATCGGGGTTAATAGCGAATTTGCTACCAATTTCAATTTGTTTTGTTTTCTTGGGATCTAAAACTCTAGAGTTTCTGAAGCTATCAGGAAGAGCAATAGTTCCTGGCTCTACGCCTTCGCTATAGCTAATATAGGTTGTTAATTGATTGGTGATTTTATAGCTTGTGCCAATTTGCGGTAATAGCCAATTTTTATTTAAGCTTGCTTGTTCCGCACCTGTGTACACATCATATGCAGTTTGTCGCATATTCATGGCCCTTAGACCGAGAAATAGCTTTATCCTTTCCGTTAAGTTAATTTGATCGTGACCAAAAAGACTGGTTTGAGAATGATCAAGAATTCTAAATATGGGGCCAGTAGAGTAGGTTGATGGTGAAATATTGCTATTTAGGCTATAAATATTATCGTAGCCATTGCGTGCTAGGTTATTGGGGTCGCTTCCGTAAACAGAAGAACCTTTTTCTACTATACGCTTAAGTTCTGAAATTCCAAGTGTCCAATTATGTTTTAGATTATTAATAATGTTGGAACCATTAAAACCTAACTGTAGTTGGTCATTACGTCGTAATTCACCATCACTTCTGAAGTCGTACACATCAAAATCACCGTTAGATCCAAATGTATAGCCATTGCCATTATCGCTGCCATATGGGTAGGCAATTCGATCGTTAATTTTTGCTTGGCTACGACTTAAATTTACAAACATCTTTAAATCATTATTAATTTCATGATTAACTCTGATTGCAGTATTTAAAGATTTGATTTCTGTCGGCAAAACCCAGGAGTAATGGGATAGCATTATGTCTGCTTTTACATTTGGTAACGCTGTGTCACCCAAAAGCATTAAACCAGGTACGGCAAGTTGTTTTTTCTTTTGGTATTCAATGTCAAATTGAACATTTGTTTTATTATCTATTTTTGCATCAGCAGCTAAGCTTAAAAAATTTCTTTCCCCTTTTGCGTTTTTTACATACGGTTGATAGTCCTCAGTTGCCGAATTAATTCTAAATCCTAAAGATTTCGATTCTCCCAAATAGTTGCCATAGTCTACGGCGGCATAGCGAGTACCGCGTTCACTTAACCCAACTGTTGCAGAGCTTACTTCTTTTGGCCTTTTGGTGACAAAATTAATCAATCCACCGGGAGAGGCTGCACCAGCTTGCATAGCACCGACGCCTTTAAGTATTTCGAGCCGTTCTTTATTTTCAAACGCAATATTTTGTTCGCCAGTAGCTGACATACCATTGATGCGATAGCTAGTTGCTAGGTCTAATGGGAATCCCCTAATATATAAATTTTCATAGTACCCAACGGGAGCGTAATAATCGCCAACAGATGCATCTGAACGTACCGCATCTGACATCGTTCTAGCATGTTTATCATCTAAGAAATCTTTTGTAATTACAGTTACTGATGTGGGTATATCTTTTAATTCAGTTTCCTGTGTACCACCAGGACCAGCGATCATTGCAGATTTAGCAACATAACCAGTACCTTTTTCTCCAGTAATAACCACTGGTGATAATACGGTATCGCTTTCTGCTGAAACGTAAGGGTTGATACAAAAAATTAGTGTAGAAGCAACTGCAATATTGCTTAGTTTAGGCGTGTAAGCCATCGTTATCTCCTCAAAGTTATACGATGGCGAGTTAGGGGATGCGATTTGGACGCTTCCCTGCGCTCGCATTATCGAGATCAGGTTCAACGGGTTTTTCTCACCTATTTTGCTTACGCAAAACGGGACCCCGAGCTTTTATCTAAAAAAATAGATAACTTAGTGTACTCTAAAAGACAACTTTTGTACTTTTTTTATATGAATTTTTTGAAATTATTCCCATAAATATTTGAATAATTTAACGAGAAAAGATCCAATTTTTTTGGCACTCTTTATCTCGCGATATTCTGAGGTATTTGACACCTTCGCTAGTGTTGTAGCTGCATACTTTGCTGCCTACACTACCAGTGGACTCTTGTACTAAATAACCATTTAATTCATGAGAGTCATTAGGGGATGGTGTTGGTTTGGTTGTGGGTGCGCCATTTTCTTGCGCTAACACGGCAATAAATATAATTAATAATGGGTAAATATACATGTTTGGTTTTTTGAGTGCTCGGTCTAAACTTGCCCCAGGCCCCCGTCAACGACAATTTCTGCGCCAGTCATGAAGGCAGAATCGCTACAACCTAAAAATAGTACGGCGTTAGCTATGTCTTCAGTTGTGCCAAAACGTTTTAATGGTATGCCAGACATAATATGATCGGCGACATTCTTTAATTCATCATCTGGCAAACCCAAGCGGCCAAAAATAGGTGTAAAAGTTGGTCCAGGGCTAACTGCATTCACCCTAATTTTTTTATCTAATAAATCTACGGCAAAGCTTCTTGCCAATGATCTAACTGCTGCTTTTGTAGCAGAGTAGATGCTGTTGCCAGCCCAGGCTTTATGGTTTAAGACGGAGCTTGTTAGAACAATCGCTGCATCAGAATTCATGTGGGGAATGGATTTTTGCACTGTAAAAAATAATCCCTTAATGTTGGTGTCTACGATTTCATCGTACAACGCTTCAGTAGTCTCAAGTAGTGGAATTGATTTATAGATTCCAGCATTCGCGAACAATAAATCAATTTTCCCTAGTGAGCTAGCAACTTCTCTGTAGAAGTTGTCAATATCCGATAAATTTGAAACATCCACTTTAATTGCTAAAAATCCATATTGATCTGCAACCTGATTTAGGGTTTTTAAGTCTCTGCCACAAATTGCAACTTTTGCGCCCTCTGAGCTAAGTTTTTTTGCTGTTTCTAAGCCAATTCCACTATTGCCACCAGTAATGACAGCAACTTTATTTTTATAGCGCATAAATCCCCCCATTTTTTGCTCACAAATTAGATAGAACTTATTTGATAGAAATGTCTACCAAAATATTTCCTCTTGTTGCATTTGAGTATGGACAAACTTGATGTGCTGCATCCACTATTTCTTTGGAGGTGGTCTTGTCCAGTCCTGGTAAGTCAATGACTAATCTAACTGCAATACCAAAACCTTGTGGGATTGGGCCAATATCGACTTGCGCATCAATTGCAATATTATTCGGTACAGTAATCTTTTTTTGTTCAGCAACAAATTTAATTGCACCAATGAAGCAGGCTGAGTAACCAGCAGCAAATAGTTGTTCAGGATTTGTAGCGCTACCCGAGCCCCCCATTTCTTTTGGCGGAGTCATATTTATTTCCAAAAGTTTATCGCTACTTACTGATTTTCCATCTCTGCCACCGGTTGTATGCGTTTTAGCGGTGTATAAAACTGTATCTAAAGTTGTTGTCATCTGCTCTTCCTTGTAGTTAATTTACAAATACCACTCGATAAAATGGTACAGTAATAATGTAAAGTTTGCTTATACAGTGATGAGAGTACTAATTCATTGTGCTATGTCTTTTAGGGCTCTTTGAGGACTTATTTATGTTCGCTCGCATATTAAAGTTATTGCTAAAGCCGATAATATTGTTTACGTTGATATTGCCAAAGTTTGCTATAGGTGATGATATGGTGCCCTATAAAGTTCTTAACTATGTGGGCGAAAGTTCTTGTGTATTTCGAACCCTTAAAGATCGTGTGGCCGTAAGTCAGCCTAGAATTATGGGATACACACCTTATATATGGAAAGATAAGTTTGATGATATTACATCTCTAGGGACAATAGATGGAGAGCTTCCTGATGGAAAAAAAATAATGACATTTATTGTTTCTTCAACAAATTCAAAAGCTTCAAAAATACAAGTGACATTACAAGACCTATCTAAAAGCAATATTGACATCGTAGATAGTATCTTCAGGACATTTGATCCAAACTCTTGTGAGCCAAAATAAAAGTTTGAGGCATTGATTAGCTACATACTTTTTTCTTTAGCTCAAATTCTAATGTTCCAGGCAGAATAAAAAAAACTTTAGAGGCTTTTTGACTTGATTTAACGATTTGACCTGTGGCCATTTTTTTTGAAAATGCCTGCCAAGATAGTACTTCTATGGTACCTAAGCGACAGTCAATCTGAACTGTAGATAAGGTAGATGTCACGCCCTCTTCAGGCTCGCTCGCGTTATTCAACACATTCACTTTTCTATCAAATCCGTGAATTTCTATAGCAGATGAGTCGTAGTAATTGGTACCTGCATCATCATCAAAAATGACCCAGTTATTAGCATACGCAATCTTTGTAAAAAAGATCAAAAAAACAAGTACGTACTTTTTCATTTGGAAGACCAAAAAATTATTTTATTAATTTGCACAATGTTGTGGTTTGAGTTTTTTTATCAAAAGATTTTGTATTGAAATCTACTTCTTGATCGTTATCTTTTTTGAGAATAATTTCATTCTCCTTTTCTTTGTCTAACCAAGTTAGCTTTTGAGTTCTACTTTCAAACTTGGCTTGATAACTATCAATAATTTTTGCGTGAGCAGGTTGACCAGTAAATTCAAATACCCAAGGCCCTTTTCTTACGATGTTGTTGATGCCAATTTGTAATCCATTGGTACATTGAAATAATAAACTTGTTTTTACTAGGTCTGCATCCTGATCATTTCTAGCCTCTACAGGTGTCAGGTTTGTTCCCCATAACATTAAAAGTAATACGAAACTTCTTAAAGAAATGAGCTTAAATAGCATGATTAATTAGTTGCTCCTAAGTTAAGTTATATGTCACTTGTTCAACATTGCTTTGTTCTTAGTCTGTCACCTTAACATAAGAAACTGCAAAAACAATAACCCATTGAACCTGTCAGGTTTCAGAGATAAACCTGTGTTTGTGACACACATGTTTCATTTGTACTGATAAATTGAATCGCTACATAAGGTAAGTAATATTTTTAATATATGCAAATATTCATATAAATCAATTGGTTAAAACTTGTTAAGTTTAGGCACACAAATTGCGTATAGTTTTTTGCTAGTTAGGTCAATCGGTCTTATAAACCGATTTTTCAATTTAAATGACGTTTGGAGAGAAAATGAAACTACTACATGCATTAGCTGTAAGTATTGCCTTACTTGTTGGCTTATGGGTCTACATTAGTATTGGCTTGCCAGATTTGAAATTTTATCCATGGATAGGCTTTGTGGCTTGGGCTGCATTTTTTGCTGGCGGGGGTGGTACGGTAGGTTTTATTAAACCTTTAGGAGCAAGTTTGGCTGGCATTTTATTAACAGCTTTAACAATGTATGGAGTTGGCGTAGCGGGTGGCAGTCTGACATCCCTTATTATCTTAGTATCAATCCTCGCTTTAATTTTGGTGCTGATTGCTGATATCAGTTATTTTTCATATACACCAGCTGCATTTTTGGGAGCTGCAACGTTTTTTGGTTCTGGTGGGAAACCTGATGACAGTATCATTTATGTAATCCTATCTTGGGTCGCCGGTTTAACTTTAGGTTATTTATCAGAAGTTTTAGGAAAAAAGATGGCAAAAAAAGAAGTTGCATAATTGAGCTTAATGTAACTTTGGCTAAATAAATTATCGGCTCCCTTTAGGGAGCCCATAATTTTAAATTTATGTTAGTCACTTCACTAAAATTGGTTCAATCTTGATATTACCCTGCTTGGCGTCCTGAGTATTAGAGCAAGTCATATAAGCTAGGCTATCGCCAAAGCGATCAAATAAGCCATTATTGATTAAGAACTTATTTTGAACAGCATACGCGAGCTTTTCTGAGCGAACCGTATTGTCACAGTCATCAAAAATGCCGCTACCAAAAGCTTTATGTTGCAGTACGTGGACCATCTCATGGAGGAGAAATGACTGCCCAATGGTTGTATCCAAGTCCAAGGTATTTTTTATGAAGATAGTATTTTTTGCCATGTCATAAAAAGCCACCATGCCAGAGCATTCTTCCGGATCCTCTGGGCATTGCATACTTACAACTTCTTCTTGAGAGATGCTCTTAACGGCCGCCATTTGCTCTGCCGGTATAGCCGGTAGACCGGATAGTCTAGAGGCTGCAATCATCAAGCTAACCATCACAGATTCAGTAACCATGTTTGTCTCTTTATGGAATGTTTTAAAGGCTATGTACTGTCTTTAAAACATTCTATGACTAAACAACATTCTTTGCTGAACAGCTAAATAACCATCTGTGTTGATGCGTTAACTAACCGATGACTAAATATCGGTCAGCAAATTGATTATTTGACGCTAGTTAAGTAGTAAGTGAGTTTGCCGCCAGTCATTGCGTAACCTGGGACAGTTTCTTCGCGATCAAATTTAACTAAACCAACACCTTTGCAGTAGTACTCATTGCTAACCAATGGAACATCACTAAAACCGTTGACTGGATCGGTGAAGATTTTGATGGTCGCTGTACCCTGTACGTGGATGCAGTCATTAAATTTGCCAAATGGCACTTCAACTTCCTGGTTCAAAGCCTCGATGCGGTAAGTCATGATGGCTTTATGTGAGTTCTTGAGGTGGTATGGAAACTCATGGGGGTGTCTTACTAAGTAAGGCACTGTTAGGGCTTCCCAAGTTGTTCCTACTTGAATGGGATTTTTAAAGATATAACGTCTGGCAGAATCTAGTTGAGCTTGCTCTTGATTGTCTAGACGACTTGCCACACGATAAATGCCCGTATCATCTTTTCTGATGTAGTACTCGACGCCATCAGCACTTCTGCGTACCCAAGTGGTTTCACCATCAAAATTAATCTTTCTATCAGTTGAAAGAGTAATAGTTGGATGTATCTCTGAATCTTTCATCTCTGTATCTACTTCATACACCCAAACCTTGCCAGGCTTTAGTGGAAAGTAGTCAGAAGAATCAATTTCTGATTTGCTACAAGCTAGCAAAGACATTGCTGCGCTTAGCAGCAATAGTTTTGATAGATTTTTACTGATTGTATTAATCATTAGGTGACCTCATTAGTTCGTATTTAGATACAAACTCGGATTATTTTTCTGGAAGTTGTGGTGCAGGTAAATCACCCAATCTCACTTTAGGCGGCTCATCGCCACCTGACCTTAACCAGTTATTACTCTTAGGGCCACGCAGTGGCTCTAAGCTACCAATCTGTGAGTTACCGTTACGAGTCTTCTTCATGCCATCTTCAAAAAGACTGTGTAAACCTTTTTCATAAGGGAAGCGGAATGCTCTTGGCTCACCCTGTGGTTTGTTATCAACTAACTCTTGTAGCCAAACAAAGATTTCACCTTTGGTCTTATCTTTTACTGGCTCTTCAATCACTGCTGCTAAGAGTACAAACTTTGCTGGAACAGAGTCTGGGGTTGCCCAACCTTGAGTCATCTTGAGTGCATCAAAGCTAATAAAGTAAGCGGCACTTGTAACAACGACAAGTAGCAATTTAGCTTTTTTATTAATCGTGCTAAATAAGCAAATGCAGAGCAATAAAAAGGCTAGTACGGCAAAGCCGATAGATAAAGTCAGAATGACGTGGGAGTTCATTTGGAGTTCCTTTCAACAATTGTTTTTGGCAACGTACTTGTGCCTAATACTTGACCTGTGCCGTTCAGAGTAAATCTCACAGCTGTTCGTTCATCACCTTTTTTCGGTAGGGTGACGTTGCCGTAATAAATCACTTCGGCGCGAGGGTTCACTTTGACAACCGAAACGTTAGCCTCAACAGGCTTTTGATTCTTACTGTCGTAGTAATGAATATTCACTGTGTATTCACCAGCAGCAAAGCCGCGGATGGTGACCACTTCTTGGTTAAGCGGATTAACAACTAATTTATTATTAACGACGATGGTGTCATTAGCTAAGCCGCGGTCATCGCGATCTAGGTGCATAAGGCCAGCGTCTCGATTTCTAAACCACACCACATTACCAGCTGGATCTTGTACCCAAGTATCTAGGTCATTGGGATCCATATCTGGCCAAGTAATAGAAATAATGAATTCAGCATGAGCAGGGATGTCGCCACTCTTACCGGATTTTGGATTGAAAGCGAGAATAGCGATCACAAAACAAAATACAAACGCGATCAACATGTTAAATAACATGTCGTAAAACGGATCCGTTTCCGTCTCGCGAGGAGTTTTTCTAGAAATGCCCATTCAGTTAAGCCAAGCTTCTTTCTAGATCTAATTCAATGCTCTCAATCGCGTAAGCTGTTAAGTGATCTGCAAATCGATCTAAACGCATCAATTGCAAACCTAGAAGCATGTTTGCAGCTAAACCTGTCATTGTGGTGAGCAACGCAATACCCAAGCCACCGGTGAGTGTTTTGAGGATGGTTGAGGTTTGGCTTGCATCAAAACTATCTAATGAGCCTAATTGCAATGCCATGATAGAAAAGCCAATCACCTTACCTAGTAAACCCAACTTGAGTAGCACACCATTAATCCACCAAGTCATCTCATGAGCGGATGATGCTTTTTCTCCGAATAGTGCGACAAGTTGTGAGTTATTGCGCCAATCATCTTTCTTATTCACTAAGCTAGTAAATAAGTCTTTGATCCATGAAGTTTCTTGTTGAAGAATAGTTTGTTTTGAAGAGTTGTTGTTCACTAGCTCTCTAAAGCGCTGCACTTGCTCGTATTGCCAAGCTAGGTGATGTGCTCTAAATCCAACCCAAATAGTTGAGCCGATAAACAAAACAATAATCAGCGCAGTTAGATAAGTAGGGTCGGCTGCCAGTAATGAAGCCCAAACACCTTTTACGTACAAAAGATAAAAAGAAAAAATCAAAAGACCTGAATAAGCTGCCCATAAATAAAAAATAGGCTCAGCTTTAAAGCTCGTATCAGTTGCTACTGCAGGAGGACGTTTGAATCCAGGGAAGTAAATAAATTGGCTTAATTTCACGGTCCGCCTTCTTTAAAAGGTATCTATCTAGTATTAAAAATATATAACTTTGAATATACCTGAATTACCAATATTTTTTCTGCGGCGCATCTAAACCTGAACCTAGTACTTGGTTCAGGTTGCGCTGCAACATAACATCTAGATCAAACAAAGGTCACTTAATAGTTGCGAGCTCAGTTTAAGAATAATTTTTATGATTTAATGGACTCCATTACTTTAATAATTAATATCAAAACCAAATTTGGGTTGATGAGGAGCTGTATGTCAGATAGTTTGCGCAATGATCGTTACACAAAGGTTGCGATTGTTTTACATTGGTTAATTGGCTTATGCATCATTGGTGAGCTTGCCTTGGGTTTGTGGATGGTGGAGTTACCTAAATCACCGCCTGGCATTCGTGCTGAATACTTCAATTTGCATAAATCAATTGGTTTGGTATTGATTGCATTAATTGCTATACGCATTTACTGGAGAGCAACACATACTCCGCCTGCATTACCAGCCACCATTGTGGCTTGGCAAGTGAAGCTATCCAAAGCAGCTCATCATTTGCTTTATGTACTGATGGTCTTAGTTCCCGTCACTGGGGTATTGGGTTCTATCTACTCCAAATATCCTATTAAGTTCTTTGGAACACCGCTACCAAGATTGGCTGAGCCAGATGCCGTACTCAAAGAGCTATTTAGTGACGCTCATGTATTTTTAACAAAGATCATGATCGCGATTCTTGTTTTACACATAGTTGCTGCTCTAAAGCATCGATTTATAGATAAAGATGGCATTTTCCAAAGAATGTCACCTTGTTCAAAGTGCTCAAAATAGAAAGTCTTTCTAACTTTTAGTGTGATCTTCAAAAAGCCAGTTTCTTAACTGGCTTTTTGCTATAGACAAAATTTCAAAATCTTCTTCTTAGGGTTTTGGAGCCGATATTTATTGGGTTTTTCAGCTTTTTTAGACTAAAAAAGTTTTATCATTGCCGTATATGAAACAACTGACTATACGAGATATCCGCAAAAGTTGGCTCCAAAATGGTGTTTTACCAACACCTGAGCAAAAGGATCTTTTGTCGTCTGCCATTTATCGCTCATGGCAGCGTTGTATCAGTTTAGGTTTATCGGCGCAGCATAACGTTGGCCTTAGTCAAATTATTGAAGGATCTTTACTTCAAGCAAAAATAGAAAAAAACGAAGAGTTCATTCGTTTAGCCAACCCAACCATGAATTATTTGTATGGTTTGATTGCTGGTTTGGGTGGCGTGGTTTTATTGGCAGATCACAAAGGTACCATCATTAAATCCATGGGCGATCCTGACTTTGTTGATAAGGCAGATCGGGTCTTATTAAAAACAGGTGCCTCATGGTTAGAGTGCGATCGCGGTACCAATGCGATCGGCACTGCATTAGCAGAAGCATCAGCTGTATTTGTGAACGGCACAGAGCATTTCTTTGATGTGAATAGTTTTCTTAGTTGCGCTGCAGCTCCTATCTTTATGCCTGATGGATCGGTGTCAGGTGTATTAGATATTTCCAATGATAAAAATGTACATTGCACTCACACCATGGGGTTGGTGATGGCTGCGGTGCACTCCATTGAAAAACAATTATTTCAACATCGAGAATCTGACTACTACATGGTGGCTCACATTCATCCATCACGTGAAGGTTTGGGATCGATTGCAGAGGGCTTGTTAGGTATTGGTGAAGATGGTTTGATTTTGGGCGCTGATCG
>JACCDW011559657.1_pt1 | contig 24290 bp, 27 predicted proteins | sample 7449781 | NCBI WGS metagenome assembly JACCDW01 (sample SAMN15323449, study PRJNA562643) | freshwater metagenome | isolation source: river surface water | place: USA:Blue River Watershed | collected 2017-08-18
AACGTGGGCGCAGCAACCGGGTTCACCGGCGGGCTGTACGGGGGCAGCTCGGAGCGCTTGCGAAGTGCCCACTGGTCATAGTAGGGGTGCATCGAAAGCAAGGTGGCAGGCTTGTTGGCAAACAGATACAGCGCCTGGTTGTCGGGCAGCGTGCGTAGCTCTGCGGCCGAGAGAAGCGGCTCTTGGGTGACATGCAGCCGGTTGTCGGAATCGCGCACCTCCACGCGGCGGCTTCCGACCGTCCTGGCAAGCATTTCGGCGGTCGGGGTGTCCATGCCCGAAAAGAAAATCTTGGAGGCAATGCCGCCGTGCAAGATGGTGTTGGCGGCGGCTTTGCCGTACCGTTCTTCCAGCTGCGAAAGGGCCTGCAGCACGATACTGATCGAGATCCTTCGGGCGCGGGTTGTGGTGATGATTTCCGGGAAATTGGGCAGCCGAAGGTGGCCAAATTCGTCCAGGAGTGCGTACATGGGAAGGCTGTCACGCCCAAACTGGTGGTCGTCCAGGGCGTAGTGAAAGAACTGCGAGTACAGCAAGCTGGCCAGGAAGCTGTAGTAGCTCAGGCGGTTTTGCGGCAAGACCAGAAACAGGGCCGTCTTGCGCTTGCGAAACTGGCCAAAGTCCAGTGTGTTGGTAGCTGTGAGTGCCGCAATATCGGGATCAGCGACCGCTTTCAGCGCCACCTTGGCCGATGACAACAAGCCCTGCATGGTGTTCGGGGCCTGCGAGATAAATCCTTGAAACTGCTGAAATGTCGCGTTGTCGGCATGCTGGCTCACATAGTCAAACAACGGCCGACCATCCCCGAAACACTGAAGCAGCATGTGCAAGTTGGCCAGATTCCGGTGCGCGGGATCTCCAGCGAGTAGACAGCGTATGAGCACCGTCAGTATTTCTTCTGCCCCAGAATTCCAAAATGGGTCAGCACCACCGCCAGGAAGGCCCGTGGCGACCAGCACCTGGGCAATTTCTCCCGCCGACGAATGGCGGGTGGCATACGCCAGTGGGTTGTAACGAACGCTGTGCGAAAGGTTGAGCGGGTCAAACCGCAATACCTCGAAGCCTCGCGCCGCCAAATCCCCGGAGGCTTTTTCATAGAGGGCACCGGATGGGTCTGTCACCACAATGCTGCAGTCGTCCAGGCCGTACAAATTGGGCAAGATAAAGCTCGATGTCTTGCCTGCCCCCGTTGTGGCCACGACCGCGCAGTTTCGGCACGAATCCTGAATACTGAGCCGAGACGCATCCCCGTCAAGAATGAGGCCCTTGTGGCTGCGTTTGGTCAATCTCCAGCGTGCCCAACGACCCATGAGTGTGGCCCCGGAAGGCGAAGACTGCACGACCAAACTCCACACCCATGCAAGCCCCTGCCAACTCATGGCCGTCACCTTGACCAGCAAAAACCACACGCCTCCCGTGACCGCTGCCATCACATGACCGGCACCGGGGAACAACCGGCCTGCAATCCATAAGGCCAGCGCCGTGAATATCACAAGCTCGATCAGGGTTTCCAGTGGCATGGTTAGCGGTGACGGGATAGGGATTTCCAAAAATCGTTGTAGTCATTGTGTCCCCGATACAGGCCACTTCCGTCATGCACGGGGACATTCGCATGCAACTCCAGTAGCCTGGCACGGGCACGAGCCCCTGCTTCGTCATGGTCAAAAAACGTGGTGATTCGGTCGATTTCCCGAGTGGCGATGTACTCCCCTGCCCGTTCCACCAACGCCACGGAATTGAGCACCAGAACGTTCGCTTTTGGCGTGGTGCTTGCGTGGTGCGCCAACGCCGATAGGAAGTCAAACATCCCCTCGAAGGCCACCATGTCCGTGCGCTGTGGCTGCTCGAACGTAGTGATGTCTTTGCTTCCGATGCACCCTTTCCAAATGCTGTTGCGCAGCTCGAAGCCCCCACTTCGATTTTGAAATCCGAGGGCGGTGTATGTCCTCTCCCCAACTCGGTACTCCAGCTCGCGCAAATACACCCGGGCCAGGTCAAGCGGGATATGCCGCTCTCGCATCAGGTATTGCACCAATCGCTGGTCGGCAATTTCCCCGTTGCGAATGATTTCCGGCACGATCACTTCTTTGGATTTCGGGATTGCTGGGGTCAATTGCAGAGGGGAAACCAGACCGGAAACCAAATCGGCAATGCGTCCCAGTGTTCGGCGCGTGTCTTCCCCATACAGCGCTTGCACCAGGTCAATGTTGGTGCCCCCGCGTCCGATGCCAAAGTCGAACCACACGTTTTTGACGGCATCCACCTTGAAACTCGGCGTGTGTTCCCCTCGAAGGGGGGAGCGATACCAAAGCGCCGATCCACGGGTATGCGAAGGCTGGTGGCCAAGTCGTGCCAGCAGCTCCGGGAGCGGAATCGCTTTTGCTTCTTTGATGTTCATGGTGAATGGAATAAGAATAGGGCTGCTTCACCGTGTTCGGTCACGGTCTATGCCCGGCTGGGCCTCCTTGTTGTGTGCCTGGTCGCGGGCTTGTGCCGCCTGCTCTAACGCGGCTTTGCGTTTCGCAATAGGGTCAAGGGTGGCTTCATGCCATCGCTGGTTTTGTTGTGTCCAGGCCTCCGCCAGTCCCAAGGTAGACAACCGATGTTTGGTGCCCGCCCCTGATTGCTCTTTGACGCCGATGGTGTTTCCACGAACATAGAGTTCCAAACCTAGAGCGGCAAGGTGCTGCTCAAGATCCTCGCGGCTTTTGGCCAATGTGAGGCAATGCTTCACCTGGTCGTGCACGGCCTGTTTTCGGCTCGGTTTTCCGGTGCGGGTCAGCAGCCCTTGTTCGTGCGCGGTGGTTTTGAGCTGTTGCGCTTGACGATCACGGGTGTACACACGCGCCTGCACCAGTTCGGGGTGATGCTCCAGCACATGGCTTTCCAGTTCCCGCTGAATACGGGCAAAGTCATGCTTCGTGACACGCTCCCGCTTCCGAGAGTTAACGGCATTGGCGCTGATGAGCACGTGGACGTGCGCATAGTCGGTGTCCAGGTGCGCCACGGCATAGGCTAATTGCTTGGGGGCCCTCGATGCCACATACGCCTGCGCAATATCGCCGAGCTTGTGCTCCAGCGTCCGACTATCCAAGGCATGACCCTGAGAGAAAGAAATCACCTCGTGATACAGGGCATTGCCATTGGCCCGTGCGGGCAAGAGTGATGCGTTGTGCTCAAACTCTTCCTGAATGTCCGCCTCGGGAGAACCAGCATGAGACAGCAGGTTATGAAACAGTACCGCCCTCCCCTCCCCGGTTCGCAGATCCCGGCCCATGTAGCCAATCAGCTGGCCAAAGCTCGCCACCTTTCGTGACAGGCTCTTTACGATCATGGCGAAGGTGGATGCGTCGGTTGCTCCACCATTTTCCGAAGCGCTGCCTCCAAGCGAGCCACTTCATGAAACGGTGCCCGAGTATCGAGTACCGCCTGAATTTCGTTGGAGTGCCGTGCCATTTGATTGATGTTGGTGGCGATGTTGCGCACCAGAAACACCAGATCCTGCAACCGCTCTTCCAGATTCGGAGGCACAAGAAACGCGGCATCGAGGTGCGCGAAGGCCCGACGTTTCAGGTGTGTGGTCGCACGCTCGGAGAACTGCGCGGCCGCTCGTTCAAGACGCGCATACTCCGCCAGCGTCAAACTCACAGACACACGCCGGGTACGCTGTCGGTAGGATTTCCGATAGCGGGCCTGGTACTGTTTGCGTGAGTCGGTTGGCATGGGCAGAGGGAAATTATTCCCGAATAACCAGCCACGGGAGCCCCAAGGCTCCCCTCCCAAGGGGGTTCCAAGGGGGCGCGGGAGGCGTTCCCCCATTGGCAAGTTGGCATTTCGGGACGCGCCCCAGTATGGGGTGTTCGTCACGAATATGCAAACTTGCCTGCCTTCCCTGCGCGAACAGTTGTGGTCTGCCTAATCCAGCGCCCGGCGGTCGTCCGTCTCTGATGCGCCAGGCAATCCCAGCAACTTCGCCACGGCTGCGGAAATCGTCAACTGGTGACGGTATGCGTAGGCAGAAAGCTCGGCATGCGCCTCGCCCTGCAGCTCCACCACCTTGGTGGCGTGTCGGCTGCGGTATTGCTCCTGGCGCAAGATCGCGAGCAGGCGCTCGCGTGATGGGCGGGTCAAAAAAGAATCAACCCACTCCCCTGCCCCACGATTTAGCTCCCGTACCTCCAGCAACCGGCTCCTTGCCAGTGCGAGGGGAACATCCGGCCGCAACTCGACCGTACCTTGCTCCAGCATCCGCAGTAACCGACTGACCAGAGGGGCGGCGGCAGTTCGATGGTGGATGGGTTGCCGAGGCGTTCGCTGTGCCGACTTTTTTCTCGTTCGCATGTGAGATTGGGTGAGCAAGTAAGCGAACAGACTGGCACACTTTGCCCAAGATGCAAGAAAAACGGCCCTTCGAAAGGGCCATTCGAAAATGCGTTCTGGCTAGGCGGAAGCGCCGTCGCCCTGTCATGGGAGGCACTCGCTCAGGAGCTTGGGCTCAAAATAGAGATCCAGCTCGATGCGCGGGATACCCATCCATCGCAGGCCAGTGAGTTCTTCAATGCTGATATAGCCCCACTCGTCTTCCGCGAGTCCAGTCACGTAACCGAATGCAATTCGTGTTTGCGGGTCGTATTCCGTCACGTACCAGGTGCCACTTCACATGATGTTGAAGAGCTTGGCCAAGACCTTGGGGTCGGCGTGTTCGGATTGCGCGTACAGCGGATACTTTGCTGTTCGTGCTTCGAGAGCGTGTATCAGGCTTGCTTTGTCCATAGAAAGAGGGTTAGGAAGTAAGCAACCCGGGCCACACTGCAACCAACGCAGGCGGCAAGGAGGAACCCACCGGGGCAAATCCTTGCTAGCCTGACGGGGTGCAGTAGCTTGGCGGTTGTGCTTCCTCCGCTTCTTTGGACTATATAGCTATATATATAGCTATATATATGATTACACCAACACATCCAGGCAGGAGTTCATCATCGGTTAATCTATATAGTTATATATATTTATAGCAATATATATCACTATATATAAATATATATTGCTATAAATATAGCGCCGTGTATACTACGACCATCGCAACCCATCTCACTACCATGATCTACGCTGTACTCAACACGAAGGGCGGGGTGTCTAAGACGACAACCGCTGTCCACCTGGCCACGATGTTGGCCCGCGAAGGAAAGACCCTCCTCATTGACGCTGACCCGCAACAGTCTGCGGCCAGTTGGGCTGTCTGGCGTTCTGAAGCAGGGCGAGATCCAAGTCCAACGACCATTTGTCTGTCCGGCAAGGCCGTGTTTGACGAAGGCCGAAAAATGGCCGAAGACTATGCTTCCTGCGTGGTCGATGCTGGAGGAAGAGACTCCTCAGGCTTGCGGGCAGCGTTGCTTCTCGCCCAAATGGCCATCATTCCCATTGGGGCATCAAATCTCGATGCAGCAGCAATGACGGATCTGCTCGAAGTGGTAGACCTCTCCAGAGACTACAACCCAGAGTTGAACGTTCATGTCTTGCTCACACGCATAGACCCGAGAACAAAAGACGCCGGAGAAATGTTGGAATTTTTGAAAAGTCACTCTCTGAAAGTGCTTGAAACCCGCGTGTGTGAACGAGTTGCGTACCGTCGGGCAATAGGGGAGGGGGCCATTGTCCAGGAACTGGGGAAAGATCCTCTGGCCACATCGGAAATGGAAGCCTTTTTTACCGAAATCACCCAATGAAAGCAAAACCAGTAATTCCATCCTCCATGGAGGGGGTACGTGCAATCAACCGCGCTGAAGCGGAAACTTTTTTGCAAAGTGGCAAGGCGGATTTGAAGGAAAACCCAGCTCCGAGCGTCAATCCACCTCCTGCTCCCAAGCCTTCCAAAGAAGTTCCTACCGCGCAAGTTCCACCGCCAGCAGATACAACGCCTGTCCATCGGGGGAAAAAGCTCGTAGAGTTGCCTTTGCCGCTGCTTGAAAAAATCAAAGATACTGCGCATCATCTCTCGAAACAATCCGGTCGACGAGTAACCGAAACGCAGCTTATTGAAACCGCGCTTGAGCAGTACTTCAAGCAGCTATAAATATATATATATATAAAACAACACCAACAAAACTCTGTTCTTTAGCGAGAGAGGGCTTCTGCGAGCTTTGTTGTTGTTTTATATAACAACATATTTAATACGTTTAGGGGTCGAATTTTCCTTTAAAATCAATAACTTACGGCATTCTAGGTGATGGTTTAGGGGATGACAGGTGAGGGTTTAGGGGACACCTTTCGCTCTACAGGTGAGGGTTTAGGGGAGGGCCTTTTCCATAGGAACAGATCTCATAAGTCATTGATTTTAAACGAGAATATTGAGGATACTCTTTTTCATCAGCATGCTGAAGTGATGGTTTAGGGGAGATAGGTGAGGGTTTAGGGGACAGGCGCTGGGTGAATCACAAAGGTGATGCTTTTTTTGTTGACCCAACATCACTTAACGATAAAATCCTTGCATGCCTCAGTTTGAAAGAGGGAAGCGCCTCGCGTTGCCCGCACGCGAAACCGTAAAAAAGCACGTTGCGGCCATTCATACGAATGGCGCTCTTTCGTTGCTGGAGCGCAAGATGGCCAACATCATTTTGCTCAATGCGTATGACAGTTTGCTCACCACTCGCACGCACAGAATTCCCGTCAAGCTGTTGTGCGCCATGATGGGCTGGGATGAGAGCCACAACACGGATCGGCTCAAAGATGCGCTTCGAGCCTTGGTGACATCACCCATTGAGTTCAACCTCATGGAGGATGGCAAAGAGAGTTGGCAAATCACCACGATGTTGTCGTTCGGAAAAATTAAAGATGGCATTTGTACCTACCGCTACGATGAAGCCCTTGCCGAAAAACTGTATGACCCCGAGGTGTACGCCACGATTAATATTGGAGTCCAGCGGCAGTTTGACAGTGGGTATGCCTTAACGCTTTACGAAAACTGTGTTCGGTATAAGGCGATTGGAACAACGGGGGTTTGGTCGATTGAGAAATTTCGTGCGCTGATGGGGGCCACGGCATCCATGTATTCAGAATTTAAGTATCTGAAGCGTGATGTAATCATGAAGCCAATTGACCAGATAAATCGAGTCTCAGATATTCATCTGACCTTTGAACCACAAAAATCAGGCCGCAACGTCACTGGGGTGAAGTTCCTCATAAAAGAGAGTAAACAACAGACGCTACTTTCTCCGGCTGCGACGGACGAATATGCAGAGATACGGAAAAATCCCACATACCAACGTCTCATAGAACATGGTATTGGAGATCGACTCGCCCTACTTTGGGTTATGCAAGAAGAGTCGCGAGTGAAGGCGGTTATTGATTATGTAGAAGAGCGCGATAAAAATCACCAAATTAAGGGGACTACCGCTGGATATATTCGAAAGCTCATCGAGGACAAGGCAGAAGTAGGCAAGTCCTCCTACGAAGAGAAAAAGCAAGAAGGTATTCAGAATGATTTGCAGCAGCGACAACAAGCGGAGCTGGCAAAACAACAGAAACTAGAACGCGATAAGCAAGAGCGTGAATCGGTTTGGCTTGACTTCATGTCTTGGCCGGAGAGTGAACGGACGGCCTTTGTTGAGCATAAACTGGCGAGCATCGGTATGGCGATGCAGGCATATCGAACCAAGGGGATTGAAAGCCCTATTGTGAAGGGAAATCTGATTGGACACCTTCGTGAGCGCCTGCGAAATCAAAAGCAGGACGACGTGTAAGCCGGGTTGAGCTTACTTTGGTTTTTTGCCGGATATGTCTCTCGTGGTAGCTGCATCGCTACCAGGACGATCAAACAGCTTGCGAAATACTCCAGGAGCGGAAGATTCCTCGGGGGAGGGCAGTACTGCTTCTGCGGCAAACCCGTGCTGAGTAAATATGTCGCGTAAAGGCAAGTTCAGCCGATGGGCCAACTGGCATAACACGTGCAACGATGGGTTGCCTTGGCCTCGTTCAATTTGTGAAATATAGCTGCGGTCTACCTCGGCTTCATACGCCAAGGTTTCTTGCGAAAGCCCCAGTGCCAAGCGCTTTTCAGTCACCGTGGCAGCCAAGGCTTGGCGTTCCAGTTCAAAAATTTCTTCAGCGTAGGTTGACGCCACACGTCGAGGGACGCGTTTGCTCAAGCGAGAGGGAGAAGTTTGCATGGCTCATGATCCCGAAATCCCGATCCATACACCACCGACCAAAAACGGTGGATTACTTCAGGAGGTATATAATCGACAAGTCTCAACGCACCTTGAGTGCGAAAGGTGGCTATGTCGATTCGGTTACTGTGCGCGCTTTCTTTTGGTATGTCTGTGGGCTTGGTCGCATGCGGCGGTGGGGGAGGCGGCGCTAGTCCTGATACGTCCACCAGCTACAGCGTGACCGGCACCATTGCCGGACTGACGGCGGGCGGCTTGGTGCTGGCCAACGGGGCTGATACCGTGGCACCAGCGGCGAATGCCACGAGTTTTCAGTTTCCTACCAAGCTCGCCAATGGGGCCAGCTACAGTGTGAGTGTCAAGACCCAGCCAGCTGGGCTCAACTGCACGGTGGTCAACGCATCGGGCACGATTGCTGCCCAGTCTGTGAGCAATGTGGCCGTTACCTGCACGGTCATACCCGCCAATTACAGCTACGTGCTCAACAATGCGTCGGTTGCGGCCGTCTCGCCTGCAGCCAACAAGTGGGTGGTGGCACACAGCGCCTATGCCACGGCCGCGTCTTCCACCGCGCAGCCGCCCTTGTTGCTGCTCATGAACCGTGCCACCGGCACGGTGGACAAGGTGGTGCAGCTGGGCTTTGATGCCGCGCAGTTGTCGGCGGTGCTCGGCACCAGTGGCACCAGCTCGGGCGAACGCTCTTTTGACATCAAGTCGCTGCGGCCCACGGCAGACGGCGGGGTGATCGTGGCCATGGACATCTTTGGTGGTAACTCAACGGCTCGCGCCCATGTGGTGGCCAAGCTGAGCGCCACGCTCACGCTTGACTGGGCCAAGGTGCTGCCCTATGACCAATTCGGAACGCTCGAAGTCAAAACCGATGGCTATGCCAGCACCGGCAACGCCTTCAACACCTACGACCTGTCCGGGAACCTGGTGGCCAGCAAGCAAGTGTTTTCCACGTTCAGTGTGACGACCGCCAGCACCCAACTCCTGGGCTCCTTGGGCGGCTACCAAAAGGTGAGTGGCACCAACGCCCAAACGGTAACTAACACAAACGCCACCAACCAAGCCTATTACGCGGGCACCAAAACGGCCACGGGCGGCGTGCTCATGGTGGGCTATGGCAGTGAAGGCAGCGATATCTATCCGGTGCTCGTGCAAACCGATGCGGCAGGGGCACCCACTGCAGCCAAACGCCTGTCGGTCAAAACCAGCAACGGCACCGGCTTTCGTGAAGTGGTGGCCGTGGGGAGCAACTACTACGCGGTGGGCAACTACCTGACGGGCGTGGGCACCAACATTGGCTGGATGGTGTGCAAGCTGCCCAGCACGCTCGCCTCGGTGAGCTGCAAGTCGGTGGCCACCGGCAGCGGCAACCTCACGATTGCGGCCGACAGCGCGGGCAACCTGGTCATTACCCGACAAGCAGACACGCCAGCGGTCATGCTCGATGCGCTGCTCAACCCCGTGTACGTGCCCTCGGGCTACACCCTGGCTGATCTGAGCGCCACCTTGCCCGACTGGAGTGCCAGTTGGAACACCGGCAGCGCCACGACCATGACCGACAAAACGACCAGCCCTGCCACGGTCACCGTGCGAGCTGACCCAATAGACCCGGCGCGGGTGGACAGCAGCAAGCTCGATTTTCTTTTGTTCAGTAAAACGGCCTCAAATCTGAATGGGATCGACGGTTCGATTGGCGCAGGTTCGGGAACGATGACCTTCAATAGAAACATTGCTAGTTTCAGCGGACTGAAGATGGTATCCACGGGAACTAATACCCAATATATCAATGCATTTGTCACGGGGGTCATTTCAGGAGGCGTGCTCACTGTGAGTTACACGGATTCTGTGAAACTAGGAATGGTCGTGGATATTGTTGGTGTGGTAACAGACACCTCCGGAAATCAATACAGTTTCAGACAAGGGCCACTTGGGATTAATTAGTGATTGAGTTTGTTTTTCTTAAAAAATCAAATATCGTGTACTTGATTAATCCCGTTCCTATGATTCAAGCAAAACTTGCACTGTGGCTTCCTTTGGTTCTGTCCGCAATATTGGCTTCTTGCGGTGGCGCTGGAGGGGGTGCTTCGAGCACAAGAAATCTTCCCCCTGATCCTGGTTCGGCAGCGACTGCCACAGTGGCAGGGGTTGACGTGAACAATAACGGGGTGCGTGACGAAGTGGAAATTAGTATTTCCAAAAATGTCACAAATGATAATGATTATGCGGCCTCATTGGCAGTGGCCGCAGCGTATCAGAAATACCTCACTTCGCCCCTTCCTACTACGCGAAGTGATGCCCTGAAATTTCCATCGAATGTTGCCTGTGCAAAAGCAGGAACTGGAACGCCATATGGTGGAGATAACGGCGCATTCATTATGGAGCAAACCTTCAACACGCCAGAGAGAAAGGCCGTGGAGCAAAGTATTGGAGCCCTTATTGGCCCAAGTTTTAGAGGGTCGGAACTTTCGGCTTGTCAATAAAAGCGCAGGGGAAGTATTTTGAAGTATAGAAGCATTCTTTTTTCAATAGCATTGACATTGTTTGGCGCATGCGCTTTTGCTGGGCAAACAAAGGGGTGTGGATATGCGTTGAATGGGGGAGGGAAGACGCTCATTTTATTTGTGAACGGCATCATGAACTCTGTGCTGGATGCCTGCAAGTCTTCAGCGGCAATGGCATCAGCGGTCAATGATAGTACTGCGGATTTTGATTACTGGTATAACCAAACGGATGGTTCAAGGAACGATGTTGAGGAACTGCGTGTTCAAGCGGCATATAGTGATACAGCGCTCCAACAAATTGGTTTAAAAGACAAGAACACCAAAGAGAAAAATATAGCGCTTACAGAAAAGCAAAAATCGGATTACTATAAGATTCTTGGTGGGATGTATTCTTCTGCCGTCTCAAATTCAGATCCTGTTGTTAAAAGAGTAGCGGTTGTATCAGACTCATTGAAGTCATTGCTGGTAGAGCTGGCCACTAAATATCAAAGAGTGGTCGTCGTTGCTCATTCGCAAGGGAATTTTTATGTAGAGTCTGCATTTGCCACGCTTATCTACGAAAACAATACAAGCGTTGTAAATAAGATTCGAGTGGTTGGGGTTGCATCGGTTGCCGCAACAACGCCCAGCAATGTGTACGTCACGAATCAGGAAGATGGAGCGGTATATTCTGCACAGAAAGCAAATACTACACCTTTAAATGATGGAGCAGGCCCAATCGCATATGGGCCACTTGCTGCAACTGACCCGTTGTCGCAAATTTGCGATCTTTCATGGAAGCAAACAAGTGGATTTCATAACTTCGTCTTGGTGTACATCAGCGATTGCTTCTACTCAGAAAACCGGAATAAGCGAACCTATAAAAATATAGTGTCCACGTATGTGCTGGACTTTCTGCAGCTGCCCCCTGAGCCTATATCGGTTGACATAACTCTGAATTCCTATGCCACACAAACCGTGAGAAATGGCGGCGCAGCGGTATTTGATGCCGATATGGCCATTTCAACCATACCGATATCCACCTTGTACGATGAGGTCACCATGCAGGGACGGGGGACGGATTTTCACACTGGCGGAGTTCTTCGCTTTGCGGGAGATGTGCGTCTCATGCCGCAAGAGCTTCCCTATATCAGAAGTGATACCACTATTCCGGCAGGAACGGTCTACACCTTCACTTTTTGGAAGTCTGGTGCAGTGGTGGGCACAAAGGCAGTGACTTTGGGCGTGGATATTCCATTCGGCAGCGATTTGAAATCGGCATTATTTCCCTTTCCACTCTATAAAAATTACACGAGTTTATGCACCAAGGGAATTAATACGACCGATATGGTGGTATTCCCGACGGATAGTCTTGCGGCATACCAGAGACTGAATCTGAGCTGTCAGAACGGGGCAAATCTTTCGGCCTCTTCGGTGGATGCTAAATACCGACAGTTCGCCACTTTCGTTACCGCATCCGCAAGCCCGTATGTCGCGCTGGTTAGCCCGACAACGCTGGTGCGTGGGGTGCCGACGACGGTATCCATCGACGGCGATCAGCTCCCGAGTACCACGGTTTTCAGCATTGAGTCTGTGGTGTGTAACGGCAATTACACACGAACCGCATGGTCGGTGTGGCAGACCTGCACAGCGCAGCCAGGGAGCAATTCGTCTGCAGCGGTCTGGGTAAAAGATGGACCAAACGGCAATACCTTGATTGATGGCGATGGCGTTAAGCGCATAACGATTCCATGAAGCACGGGGGAAATATGGAAAAGAGGCTTGTGGTATTTTTCGCGGCAATTGCCGTATCTGGATTTTCCTACTCGCAAGACGCCAATTCGTTGGTGAAGAGTGACAGAGAATACTATTCCAGCCAAGATGGAAAATTGATTTTCGACAAAGCCAGTGGGCTTGTTTGGATGCGCTGCGGTATTGGCCAGGAGTGGAACGGGAAAACGTGTCAGGGAAATTTGAAGGCGCACTCACATGCCGGAGCATTGCAAGCGGCGGAACAAGCGAATGCCATTGCCTACGGCGGATACCGCGATTGGATACTTCCCAGTGCTGCTCAACTGGTGACCCTTCGCTTTTGCTCTAAAGGGGAGTACATAACAAATACGAAGCGTTATGAGGTAATCCCTGCGCACGTTTTTGGAGTTCAAGCAGCAATACATTGTGCCGGAGGTTTGTCTCCAACGATCGATCCGATTGCATTTCCAAATACCATTGCGGGAAGCTACCGTACTACCTCAATAAATCCAATGGATGAGAGACTGGTGGCCAAAATTGATTTTCGCAATGGATATATCGCTCTGAATACATATGACTATGAAGGACTTTCAGTTCGATTGGTGCGGAGAAATCCCGTGTCGTCCGATATTGCCGCCACAGACTTCCCTGTCACCTATGCCAGTATGACGCAGGCATTCGAGGATCTTACACGCGCCAATCTCCAGAGAGAAAATGAAGCCAAAGAGTTGAAGGCAAAGGAAGAGGCCGAGAAACAGAGACTGCAGGCGCAAAAGGAAGCAGAGCAGCGAGCACAAGCAGCCAAAGCAGAGGCGGAATTCAAGGCCATGTTCCCACGGCTGGGCCGGTGCATTGTCGGTGAATCGGTTACCCACCGTGAGCTGCTGAATGCCTCCCAGTCGTCCGGGAATGCGCTTGCGGACATCATCTGGAACAGTCACACCAAAGCACAGTACGTGATTGAGTACGAGGCCGTGGTGGAAGGGTTTGTTGGCAGCAAGGTCAAGACCACCATCAACGGCTACCAGGTCAAGCAGCTGAAGGCGGGCAGCTACGTGGACGGAGCGGACATGCGAAGCCGTGTGGCTGGGTATGCGGACAAGCTGGTTGGGAAAACCCAGTTCTATGACCGTTCACGGTGCTCAAAATAAACTGGCAGTCAGAGCCGCAGTGACTGGAGGGCAAACCGGCCGTACCAATCACGGTTGGGACCTTCACGTGCGACACGATTTATGGAGTGGGTGCCCTTTGACTTTTTATCATGATAAAATATGTTATCAGTACAAAATAGGGCGCTCAGCTTGACTTGCGCGGCAAGCCCCCTATACTGTGTTCCATACACAGTAATACTGCGCCATATGCCAGGAGTTCCTACCATGCCGTCCACCACACTTCGAGCGTCGTACACCATTGCCGCCCCGATCTTGCAGCGCTTCAACGCGGTCGTGCCGCATGGTGAGCGCAGCCGCGTCATGGAAGGGCTCATGAAGCAAGCCTTGGCCACACGCGAAGCGGAGCTGGAGAGCATCGCAGAAGCCTACATGACCGATCCGGCGTTTGCCGAGTGCCGGGACGACGAAAAACGCTGGGATGTCACCGTGGGTGATGGTCTGGAAAACCTCTAACCCATCAGCACCATGGATTTCAAACGCGGGCATATTTTTCGGGTCAACCTCGAACCCACACAAGGCAGTGAGCAACAAGGCACGGCGCGGCCGTGCGTCATCTTGTCGATCACTCCACTCAATGCCAAGTTACGCCAAGTGGGCGTTGTGCCTCTCTCTACATCAGCGCGAGCGCTGCCTCCGGTGGTGGTGGCGGTGCCTTCCGCCGGCGTTTCATCGGTTGCCCTGTGTCATCAGTTGCGCACCATAGACAAGACGCGCATCGGCAAGCACCTCGGTGAGCTGTCTGCGGCCGACTTGACGGCCATTGAAAACGCGGTACGCCAGGTATACGCCCTGTAATCCCCCCTCATGACTCGCCCCTCTGAAAGCACGCAAGCCCTCAGTCTTTCCGCCCCGGATCGCGCAGGCATTGTGCTGTCGTCCGCCGAGTTCCAAGGGCTGGCCGATATGCCGCCAGAGCTGGAATGGTTTGCTTCGCTGGAGTCTTTGCACACACGCCGCGCTTACGAGCGCGACATTCAGGACTTCATGGGGTTCACGGGCATCGATGCCCCGCTTGGATTTCGCCTGGTCAACCGTGCGCACGTGCTGGCATGGCGCAGAGCCCTCGAAGCGCGAGCCCTCTCGGGGGCCACCATCCGCCGAAAACTAGCAGCGTTGGCCAGCCTCTACGAATTCTTGTGTGACCGCAATGCGGTTGAGCAAAACCCGGTGAAAGGCGTCAAGCGCCCGAAGGTGGACACCTACGAAGGCAAGACCCCGGCCCTCGGGGATCACCAGGCACGTGCGCTGCTTGCGTCCCCGAAAACCGAAACCCTCAAGGGCCTTCGAGATCGAGCCATCTTGTCCATTCTGTTGTTCCACGCCCTGCGGCGGGAAGAGGTCACACGCCTGCGCGTGAAGGACTTCAATCTCATGCGGTCTGGACTGCCCCACTTGCGCGTTCAAGGCAAGGGTGGAAAAACCAGATTTCTTCCGACGAATCCGGCCACTCTCGGGCATGTGATGGAGTACCTGGAGCGTGCTGGCCATGGAGCCGACGGAGACGGGCCACTGTTTCGGCCACTTCGTAACACGCGCAATGGCAAGCTCGATGCGGCATTGACGGCTTTCGGGGTTTATGAGCACGTCGTGAAGCGCTACATGCGCGAAATCGGCCTCACAGGGGAGTTGTTTGCCCCGCATGCTTTGCGGGCCACGGCCGCAACCAACGCCCTCTCACACGATTCCGACATTGCGAAGGTGCAAGAGTGGCTTGGCCACGCCAACATTCAGACCACCCGCATCTACGACCGCCGATCCTCACGGCCGGAAGACTCCCCCACGTTTCGGGTTCGGTACTAGCCCCTTTCCCGGGCATTCGGTCGCGCCTCATGTCATCCCCTCAAACACTGGTTGAAGTCACGGAGCAACTGGAAATGCTTCGGGTTGAAGACCCGAAGTTTCCCGGCGAGCCCCACTTTTTAGTGGCACACACACGGGTTCAAGGCAGTCGCTACGAGGGTGGAGAGCACGCTCGGTACTATGGGAAATTCGCCCTGCAGGTGGACTATTTCTATGGCCCCCTCCACAGACAGGTGGGTGAGCGGGTTTCATCCATGGGGGGTGAGGCGAGCTGGAATGATTCGGTTCGTCTGAGTAATGGCGAAGTCATGATTCGCTGCGAAGCACTGCGTGGGCTCGGGCTGGGGGGCTTTTTGTTCAATCGTGTCGTTCGGTGGGCCAAGCATGCCGATCCGCAGAGCAAGGTTGTGCCACTGTCGCTGTCGGCGGTGGACGGTGAAAACGAAATCAACCGCGCCAGGCGCAACCGCCTCTACCGTAAGTTCGGCCTGCGCCTGGTTTTCCAATCGGCGGATGAAGTGGCGGGACGCTCTGCGCCAGACATGAAGATCGAGGAACTTATAGAGTGGCCAGATCCAACGTGGCCACACATTCGGACATCAAACTGGAATCAAGGCTGGCATGCGCTAGCTAGCCAGTACCAAAAGACGCGGAGAGAATTACACCAAAGCCGTCGCCTCGCTCGGGTGTTTCGCCTCAAGGCGAACCGGATTGAAGGCCACATACGAACGTTCATGGCGTACTTGCGAATGGTGGTGAACTGGCCACTGGTGATAGTTGCCGGGATTCTTGGGTTCATCCTGGGCACCCAGCACGTGCCGGATTGGGTGCGGTCTTTCTGGTTGTGGCTGGTGTCGTGAACGTCCCGACTCCATGAGTTCGAGTTGACCAAACAGGCGAAACAGCTAAAATGGCTGTAACACCTAATCAATGGAGCTATGAACATGCTCACCATGACCTCGCTTGCTGCCCAGAACCAGTTTGGGCTTCTCATCGACGCCTCCCAGCGTCAACCCGTTGCCGTCACCCGTCGTGGTCGTCCGGTGGCGGTTGTTTTGTCCTATGAGGACTACCAGGCGAGCACGCAAACCATCCCCTTTCAGGTGGCCACGCTCATCAGCCAAAACTATCCGCTGCGTGGCAAAGAAGCGGGCGACTCGATGCGGCAGCACTTGGCCAAGTTGAGCAACAAAGCCGCCGAAGAAGGCCTCACGGAAGCTGACGTAACGCGCATGCTCAATGAAGAATAAGCCTGCGTACATCGTCATCGACACCAACGTCCTTATCAGCGCAGGCTTACTGCCTCAGTCCAAGACCGCACAAGTTCTGGCACTGGCCGTCGAGCGCTTCGTGATTGCTCAGAACCAGCACACCTGGCATGAGCTGGAAACGCGCATTGCGCGGCCGAAATTTGATCGGTATTTCGGGGACTCTGGCCGCCTGGAGCACCTGGTCAAAATCGCACAGTCCATGCAGCACTTCGAGGTCACGGCCGAGGTGTCCGTGAGCCGTGATGCCACCGATGACAAGTTCATTGCCCTGGCCATCGATGCCGGGGCCAGCATCCTCATTTCCGGCGATCCCGACTTGAAAGACGTGCGCATGCATCAGGGTGTGGAAATTCTCTCGCCTGCCCTCTTTTTCGAGCGCTTCAAGCCCCTGTAATCGAGGTGCTGTAGAAAACGGAATTTAAAGTACGTTTACGACCTCTTGGCCAGGGGGAAGTTCGAGACAACAGGGAGTGAAACGGGGTGGGTGGGCCGCACCATAGACAAGCCTGCTTCTGCAGGCCGGTCAACGGTAGGGTTGCGGGCCTACGGCGCATCGTTAAAGTAAGACTCAAACGATAGGTCAAGCTCCAGGCAGTTGCCCATGAACCGGTGAGCGTCATAGAGTTTCCCGATGTCGAAAAAATCCCATTCGTACTCGGCCGGTGCGGTCGGTATGCAGCCAAACGCCACGCGGGTCGGCTCATCGTATTCCGCCAGCAACCAGACCTGATTGCACAACGGACAACACAGCTTGCAGACGAACAGAATATCCGGCTCTTCTTTTTGTGAGCGTCGGGGATAGTCCATCATCTTGTATGCAAGCGTGTCGAAAAATTCAGCTTTTTCCATAGAAGTGAAGGGTTAGAAATAGGCGTGCGCCCAACACTGCACCTGGTACAGCTCAAAAGCAAGGAGGAACCCAACGGGGCAAATCCTTGTTTTTTGGCTGGGGTGCAGAGCGCTTGTAAGCCCTATTTCCCCTTCACTTTTGGAATGCATGACCAGATCCACGCTGCAGACCATGGTGGAGACGATTGTTTAAACGAAAAAACGTCGAAACCAGGTGAAGTTGCAAACACGTTTCTCGTTAAGCGATGACGCAGCGTTTTGGCACGGTCTCAGAAAAGGCAAAGGCCGCTTTCGCGGCCCTTGAGCCCTGTGACGAAGCAACAGGGTGGGTGATGTCAATAATTTTACGCGCAGTGGGCGATTGTCAAGAACGAGATTTCAAGACAACAAGCGATCAAAAAAGCCCCAGTCACTTGGACTGGGGCAGATAGCCGTCAGCTGTCACACCTTTGGCTCCCGCGAGGGAGGAACGCGGGGAGGACTGGCCTCAACCGGGCATTATGCCCAGGCTCAGAAATCGAAGTCGAATTGCCCTTGCGCCCTCGCGGGCATGGGAGCCCTTTGCGTCGGCTCTGGGGCCACCGGTTGGGCCATCTCACGCGGCACAGGTTCTGGCACAGCCGGGGCCTTTGTCGCCCAGTATCTGTCCAGTCGAGGCCCCCAGCAGCCCAGGTAGTGCGCTGGGGTGTAAAACGTCTCCCGCACCTCCATGGCCAAGGTGTTGCCCACAACGACAACGCCCGGAACGTGCCAAAGCGCCATTTGCAGGTAGCACATGAGTGCCGCCGTCCGGTCGATGTCTTGGGCTTGCACCCAGACCCGATGCGCCGGATTGTGCCGGTGGGACAACATGGCCTTGATGAAGGCCAAAACCATCCCCCCTGCCCCACACGCCGGTTCGCATACGGTGATGAACGGCCGGTCGAGGCTGGCCAAGTCGTCGCCATACGTGATACGTGCCATCAGCTCCGAAATTTCTGGAGGGGTGAAGAACTGGCCGGTGTTGTTGTTCCCGAGTTCCAGCTCCATGTACAGCGGCCCCAGCACATCACGGGGTTCCGGTTCGAGCATCACGACCAGCTTGGCCAAGAGTTGGCTAAACGCGTCCACATCATCTTTTTCGTACCGCTTGACGGTGGCCAGGTACTCGGATTCCAGGGCTTCAAACCGTTCAGAGGGGAGAAATTGACGCATGGAGTTGTGGACGGACAGCGCCGAGAGGTTCACGAAGTCGCGAAAGACTTCATAGCGGTGGCGGTGTCGAGCGATGCCATTGAAAGCACGCACGAACTCGCCTCGCGCCACTTGTGGATTGGTGGACATAACTTTTCCTGTGGAAAAGGCGCGTCCACCACTGGCGGACTGCACCAGTGGTTGAAAAAAGAGACCCTGCCCGCCTAGCGTGGAACGGGTCGGGCCTCTCGATCACCCTATGGAAAAGGGGCTTTGAGTCAAGCCTTGTTGCGCTGATTTTTGAGGCTGGCCAGCATGCCTTCAGCGCGGTTCATGATGTCGTCCACCGGCTCGTCCGGGCGAAAGCCAAACGGGCCATCAAAGCCGTTGTCGATGACCTCGAACTCGATTTCTCGGACACCGGCGCGGCACTCCAGTTTTTGGATGTACTGGCTCCAGGCTTTTGCCGTGCCTCGATTGCCCCACCAGGTCATGGAGAACTGCATGGGCGGCCGGGCAATCACCACCGGACACTTGGCCTGCAAAAAGGGATCGATGTGGCTGGCAAACAAGTCCTCGACGGAGTCCTCCAGCGGATCGTCGGCCTCGAACTCGCGCACCGTCCAGCCCAGGGCAACTGCCGCCCGCTCCAACTTGTCCCAAGTTGAAGAGCCAGAAGAGGTCGGGTACAAAATGACCAGGTGCTTGGTGGATGTGGCCACGATGTCGTTCTCGTCCTCTTCTTCGGGGAAAATCCACTGACGATTCTCCCCTTCTCCAGAAACGTAAGGGCGTCCCGTGTAGGAATATTTTTCGACCGTTTCCAGCTCGATGCGCAGGGCCTCTTTCGCGGCCTGTGCGGCTCGCTCTCTGGCCGCGTTGCGCTCCTGTAGGTAAATGTCCAGGATCGTATTGCGCAGCCGCTTGAGATTGGCAATCTCCAAGCGAAACTGGGCATCACGCCGCACCGTCGGCCGCAATAAATGAATGCCTCTCTCGCGCAACCCCTCTTCTAAAAACCGCTCCGCGTTTGGAGTCCATCGCGCCGCCCACGTGGCCGATGTCCACCACGGCATCAGTAGCACCACCATGTGCCCATCTGGCTCGCCTTGTCGGTACTGGTCGATGGCACCAAGCAGGCGCCGGAAATCTTCGTGCAGGTTGGTATACGGGGTGATCCACGTATCCACAAACACATGATCGATGCGGAGTGCCTGGCTCAAGGCCCGGAATGTGTGCACGCCCTTTTGCATGGGCTGCACGACCAAGACGACACGGTGGCTGATGGGGTCTTTCATGAAGGGGACTTCGAGAGGTACATCACATGGACGGGTCGTTAACTCCCTGCAGAGACGATAGCAATCGGGTCTACATCAGGATGAACGAAAACAAGATCCCCGGCCTCCAGCAAATATTCTGCTCCCTGTGGGATGAATCGCTGCTGCGAAGGGTACTTTCGGGCAATGACATACGACCCGTTTGCACCGAATTGTCGAAGCAGCAATGCCGCTTTGGCATGCCGTTGAATTTCCAAATGATGCCCCGAGATTGAATTTCTGTAAGGGCTATCTCGAAAATCTTCACGGCCGAAGATCCACCCCGTGTTATTCCCACGACCATCTGGCAGGTGACGACCATTGAAGAGCACCCGCAGCCGCAAATCAAAACTGCAGTGAAGACACACGGGGGCAGTCAGCCGATAGAGTGAAAATGTCGTCAAGCATCGTTGGCATATGCCTAGCGAGAAACTTTTCACCATGCCGGTCAGCATGGGCGTGACTGGGGTTTCAACTTTTCGTGCGAGTGGCTCAGGGCTCAGGGCATTTGAGAAAAACTCGATCAGTTGATCGGACAACATCGATGGAGCGACCGATCCATAGGGCGGGCATAGATTGAATACATCCCCAAGGCACCCTCGGTACAACCACCCCTGGAGTTTTCGTTGTTGTATCACTTCAAAGTCGAGTTCCCTATCTCGTGCCGTCTGAATGGGCCAGAAGCCCAAAAGAATCCAGTGCAGCAGCGTTGCAAAGGCGTACACGTCAGCGGCTGGCGTGTAGCCCGTTTTCTCCACTTCTGGCGCAATCGTGAGTTCTATCCCGCCGCCCAAAGCCGGGGGAGAACCTGCGCCGAAGGCACATTGAAAATCTATCAACACGACGTGCGGGAACCGGGATTCCCGATTCACCACCAAGATGTTGCCCGGATGCCAGTCGTTGAAATAAATCCCTCGACTCCGTAAAACATCAAAAGCCCGAGCGAGCTGCAGAGCAATGGCGATACGTACCGGCGAAAACGACGGCACATCAGCCAAGTACACGGAAAGACCGTTTCCACCGGAAACCAACGGGGTCACCACCCCCATTGGGGCATCGGTCATATCAAAGGGGAATGCAAACAAGGGGGGTGCATTCCATCCAGCGGTTTTGCCTCGCAGCCACTCCACTTGTTGGCGAGCGCCCGGCTTTTCATACGTGAAAATCTTGAATGCCACAACGCGGCCATTGCTCAGGCTCGCTCGAAGCACCATCCCCTCCGCTCCTATGCCCAATAGCGCGGACTCGTCAGCGCTGATTTCTTCGCCATATCTGGTGGGGACGCGCATATAGCCTCACAAAAAGTTCGGGCGCTGCCCTGTCCCAAGAATTGCCACCGAAGTGTTGTCGGTCAATTGCCCCTCGATCGCGTGAAGGGCGGCATGCAAGCCCGCGGATACATCACCCTCGGCATCATCGATGCTTTGCAGCAGCCAGTGGCCAAGCGTTTCCGGCTGGGCACGAAAGAGCGTGGATAGGCCATCGGTCATGCACAAAACGACCTCTCCCTTGTGGAGCCTCATGCTGCCCAGAACTGGAGCCTCCGCGCACGATTGGGTGGAGATATACCCAACAAGATCGCCGGTTTCGTTCACTTGATCGTGCGTGAAAAAACGCGTCTTCCCGGCTGTATCAATATGCGCAATGAGCCCATCCCCCAGCTGCGCATAGTGGACGCTTCCTGTGGCCGTTCGTTTCATGCACAAAAAGGTGCATGCGCCGGTCTCGCCGCCTTCGGGCATTAGCACGCCTCGGCGGTGGTATTTTTTCCTCACATCATGGACGAAGCGAGAAAGGTCTTGCTCGTGATCGGAGCGCAAGAATCGACGGATGCTGAGATCCACCACCGTGCGGGCAATTACGCCCCCCAGTTTTTTTGGATCACCCCCCATGCCATCCGCCAAAATCGCGTGATCGGCACAAGCGTATCCGGCGTCCTCCTGCGTCCACCGGCGAGCCGATTGCACTTGTGCCCACCCAGAAAGCCATGGGTTATGCATGGTTCACCCCCGTGCTGCCATCCGGGGTGTACTCCGCCACATCGATGCCCATGGCCAATAAAAATTCAATCCACTGCGAGGGAAATTCCAGATATTCCATGGCCCCCTCCTAGTTCAAAAGCAGTTGTTGCATAACGGCAGGAGAGGCGTTGTTATTGCTCGTGATCGTGGCCCCCAGGCGTGAGAAAAATTGCTGCAATGCGCCCTGCTGTGCCGCGTCAAAAAACAAGTCAGCGGAAAGGCTTCGCAGCTGTGCGATGTCCGAAGGATCGGCCCGAAACCCGACGGTGACGATGCGGCCCCCAGTAGCTTTGATTTTTTCGTAAATCGCCCGTGACTCTTGAAAATCTGAGACGGCTCCATCGGACAAGACGACATACCAAGCCCGTGATTTCAGATAGTTTTTCGGGGCCTTCCATGCCTGTTGCTTCTCAAACGCCAGCTCCAGGGCAGGGGCCAGTCGTGTCCCGCCGCTCGTCTGTAATAAGTTCTCTGCAACAGGAAGTGGAGCATCAATGGGCTGCAGCGGCAAAATCTCGCGGGCTTGATTGGCAAACGTCAGGATGGATACGTTCGCATCGGACGTTTGGCTTCGTCCTCGCTTGGCGTGCTCAAACAAGGCAACGGCCGCACCGGCTGCTTCCACTATTTTTGTCTCCATCGAGCCGCTGCAATCGAGCAGCACGAAGATGTTGGACACGGAAACCAGTGGCTGCACCAAGTTCGGGGCCTGGCGCGACAAGACACGATCCATGTTGGAAGCACCACCTGCGCTGGCGTTTTGGGCCATCTGCATTTTTGACTTCCGATTGAGATCCGGGGTTGGTTGGTAGGGCATGACTCTCTCCAAAGTTACGGGCGGGAATTGGGGGGCGTGATGTATCCGGCAAATTTGCCGTTTGCATCGCGGATGATTTGGCTTCCGGGCGGAATACGTTCCGTGATTCCCGTCACCAGGTCAGACACATTGGCCGACACGTCGGCCACACTGCAAAACCGTGCATTCGGGTCACGCCGGTTTTGAAACACCTGGCTTCCCACCTTGGTGGGAAACACGCGCATCAGGGCAGAGAAAAGGCCCATCGAACACCTCCTTCAGACCTCCCTTGCTGGCCGGGAGAGTCGCCATGCGCTGCTGAAGTGCAAGCGCATGGGCAAAGTATACGCATATTCCGTAAAATCAACTACTGCCGTCCCAAAAAAACGACTAGTCTTGAAATTCCCTGCGGTAGCCTCCAGCCATCACATCCATCAATCGCCGCTCTTCAGATTGCAATTTTTCCCTTGCTGACAACAACGTCTCATTGATGCGCTCGCTCTTTGGCTGTACCAAATCGTTAACGGGAATTTGGTGCCTGCGCCATGACTGGCTAATCAAATTCGCCAGTGACGCATCCAGTTTTCGCAGCTGATCCAAGTAGATGGCCTTGGCCTCGCTGAAGCGGCCATAGTGTTCGTAAAAGAACTCGATTTCGTTCATGCCCTTGCCGTTCGCATCCTTTGGACGATCTTTGTACAGAGGTGGGCGCGTCGGGTGATTTGGGTCAGCGAGCCAAGCCAACACCTCTTGCTGCAGGCGCTCTCTGTCCCCTACCTTCTCCAACTGGACGCGAAATATTTCGCCACGAACGGTGACTTGCTCTTGAAAAAGAATGGTCTCCACGTGTTCGGTAACCATGCGGCGGAAGAACAACTTCAAGGCTTTGTCCGCGATGGCCGAAAAAATTTCCGAAAGCCAAAGGGTCGCCACCTCGATATCGGGAAATTGCTTTTTTGCTCGCTCCACCTGGAGCAAAGTTTTGAGTTCCCGAATCTGCATTTGCAGGTTGAGGTTCTCGCCTTTCAAGGCGCGGATTTCACGCTCAGGGTCATCTAGAAAAAATTCTAGTTTTTGCTTTGTACTCCCGCCACCCATAACCACACTCATTTGTGCCGTGGTTGCTTTGCGGAGAGCGTTCGTACCAGTGCTCGTAGACCGTTTGTATGTAGGCATGGGGATGCTTCAGTCTCAGACCTTGAGAAAGTACCGAGTCGAAGCGTAAGGAGAGGGGAACATGCCTCTTATTTAATCATATTTCCCGAAAAGTCAAGAACTCCCCTCTTTGCCCCGCCAGCAAGGAACGGCGTGCCGTTCTTTGCGTCCCCCCTCGTCATGTCTGCCACTGATGCCGCAGGCATGAGTGGCCTGGCGTCTTTCCCCTCCCCCCTACAGCTGCAGGAACGTGGGCGCAGCAACCGGGTTCACCGGCGGGCTGTACGGGGGCAGCTCGGAGCGCTTGCGAAGTGCCCACTGGTCATAGTAGGGGTGC
>JACCDW010011856.1_pt1 | contig 24278 bp, 27 predicted proteins | sample 7449781 | NCBI WGS metagenome assembly JACCDW01 (sample SAMN15323449, study PRJNA562643) | freshwater metagenome | isolation source: river surface water | place: USA:Blue River Watershed | collected 2017-08-18
CCTAAAGGAAAAATATGAATGTACGTTTGGTATCCTATTCACAACCAACCGCAGAATTTGCAGATATGGGCATCGACGATGCGCAAGAACTCATTGCGTATTGCGCCCGTGTCAGCAACCCATCAAACCAATTCAATACAGAGACATCAGAAAAGCTTATTCGATATCTTGTTAAACACGCACACTGGAGTCCCCTGGAAATGGTTTCAGCCTGCGTTGAAATCACCACAACCAGAGATATCGCAAGACAGATACTCAGACACAGAAGTTTCTCCTTCCAAGAGTTCAGTCAGCGATATGCTGACCCTACTAAAGACCTCTCGTTTGTACTGCGAGAAGCACGTCTTCAAGACCCAAAGAATAGACAGAATAGCGTCGAAACAGATGACGAACGCCTACAGAGAGATTGGGAACGTCAACAGCAACAGGTCATCGACTATGCCCGAAGTGCCTACGAATGGGCTATCGCTAAGGGCATAGCCAAAGAACAGGCTCGTGCTGTGCTGCCAGAAGGATTGATTGAAAGTAAACTTTATATGAACGGCACACTGCGTTCGTGGGTGCATTTTATTGAATTACGTTCCGGTAACGGTACACAGAAAGAACATCAGTTAGTAGCATTGGCCTGCGCCAAAGCGATCGCTGCGATCTTTCCAATGACCGAAAGTTTAGTTTCAAATGGTTGAAGAACTCAAAGACTTCTGTCGTAACTACGAAGTCAACGTGCTTAACGATCAAAAGCGTAGGGCACGATATCATCCTCCCAAGTTCTTTACGGATCCAGAACGTGCGGATATTATCCGCAATGATCTTATAGAGTACGAAACTGAACGAGTGTTTACCATAGAGATTCCGGAAGGGCGCCTACGTGCTTTGGTAGAATTAGAAAAGCGTTTCTTCAGAATGCAGAGACACAGCCAAGGGGAAGTCGACATGTTTCAAATCTTGATGGAAAAAGAGAGGGAAGAAGCATACTATCGTAATACAAATCCTGCTGTCCAAAAAGCCTATGAGCAGTATAGTGTTATGCTTAACCTAGCAGGTTATCAAAGGAAATTTTAATGGAAACAAAAAAAAGAACTGTGGCTAGGATGATTAGTTATAGAATAACTGCCTGGGCATTTACAATTTTTTATACCTGGTTGTTTACTGGCAGCATCGGTCAGGCTACGGGATTTGCTACACTATTGCACATACTGTTAAGTATCGATTATTACATTCATGAAAGAATTTGGTTAAAAATTAAGTGGGGCCGAAACGAAATTAATTGATTTAGATGACATCAATACATCATCATAAAGAAAATACAGTTGTAACTTCAATTAGAGAGTTACATATCGAAGCAACTACCAGATGCCAATTAGGGTGCCCTGCCTGTCCTAGGACCTATGCCAAAGACAAATTAAAAATATCAGATATAGATATCAATGTTGTAATAAAGTCTTGCAAAAATTATGACTTAGTATATTTTTGCGGAGATCACGGAGATGCTATCTATCATCCGAATTTTATTGAAATCGTTAGACAACTTAAAAAAAATTATCCAACAATTAAAATCTATCTAGATACCAACGGTTCCGGAAGAAAAATTGACTGGTGGAAAGAACTTGTTGAATTGTTGAACGAACACGATAGAATAAATTTTAACATTGACGGTATAGAATCTAACAATCACATATATAGAAAAAATAGCAAATGGGAAACTATTATCGATGCGTTAAAGACTGTTAAAACTTATTCAAAGTGTATGGTCTTTTGGAGGTACATAGTTTTTGCTCATAACGAAAATACTGTGTCAGAAGCATTTAACTTATCAAAAGAATTAGGGTTGAACTCTTTCACAGTGATTGAAAGTAACAGATATGATACTTTTGAATTTCTTAGACCCGTAAAATCGTTAGATAAAATAGTTAAAGAATTAAATGATTAACCCAAAATGTAAATCTAATAACATTTTGCCTTATATAAATGCAGAAGGTATATATTTTCCTTGCTGCCTAATGGCCAACGAGCCCGATTTAACAGACTTTAAAAATTTAATAGGTGATGATATTAGTAGCATCGATCTTAATTTAATAAGCATAGAAGAAGCCAAAATTGGAAAGGCTATGCAGATTTTGGAAAATACATGGACTTCTCCCAAACCATTTCTTCCTTGTAAACATCATTGTGGAAAAAATGATTAAAAAGATAGGATCTTGACAGGTTTTTTAAAAGATCGTATAATTACGTTGTTCGACAGAAAGAATATTATATGAGAAATTATTGGACTTGTTCAAAATTCGCAGACTGGCTTCGCGGCACTACTAAGCCGCAGTGTGGAACCGGAAAAGAATGGCGTGAATGGGAGGAGGCTGCTAAAGCCCGATATCCATTCCGTTGGTGGCTGGCTGAAGAAGGTTTGGATAAAATCCAAAACGTCTGGTGCTATATTCCAGAAAGAATCAACGATGTACGCTACTATATTAATAACCGTTGGGTTACTCGCACTCATAGTCTTACCGCTCACCCTCGCGATATCAAGCCAGGACAATGGCAGGACGTGGGCAACCGGTTCTTACCTTGCCTGTTCAACGAATTGGTTGACTTTGTTGAAATAGAACAAGCATGGCATACCTGTATGTGGGACGAAGAAGCCCGTAAAAAGTATGCCCCGCCTTGGTGGCGCAGTGGTTGGCTACGTTGGAGAACTTGGCGCTGTCCAGAAGCGGGCATCTCTCATCTAAAATGGGCAATGGCTCTTACCAATAAAGAATACATCGAAGAAGGCGAACAAGAAGAGCCTACCTATCAGGCCAAGGCTGCTAAAGAAATCTTAGAACTCTACACCTGGTGGAAAGAAGTTTATCCAAACCGTCCCGATCCACATGATGCCAGCGGGTGGAGTGCTTACTGCGAAATGCGTAGAGCAAAAGGTTATCATCTTCTAGATATGGAGGATAAAACTCCGGAAGAAGCAGAGATGTGTCGTACCGCTCTAGATAAGAGTCATGAAATTGAAAAAGCATACAACGATGAAGATGAAGCCATGATGATTCGTCTTATCAAAATTCGCGAATCGTTATGGACTTAATATGAAAACTTCATCGTTTAGAACTTGGGTCAGAGAATTATGGTATCAAAATTGCGACGAGCATTTTGAAGTTAATGAACCCAAGTATACACATGAAGAATATTTCCAAAAGTTCAAATGGTGGCTTAAAAGAGAATACAAATACCAAAGGATAAAAAATGCTAGAGAATCGAGAAGAAGAACTTTATAGCAAGTACATGGCATTTAATGATGTTATGCTTGAAGATCATACGCCATTGGAGATAGCCGCTATTATGGTCATCCAAGGATTGACCTTTTATAAATCGTTCCTTGACGAAGAAGATTATCAGCGTATGGTAAAAAACATCTACGACAAACGAGACGAGGTAAAAACTTTTGAATAATAAAGCCCAGCCACCGGCAGAAGGTATTTTGAAAACTCATGACTTTGGAGACTCCATGTGGTATCACGTTGTCTGCGGTTGTGGACAGCCCGATCATAGTCTTACTGTTGAAGTTGAAGCAGACGAGTGTGGTGTGAACGTAAACACCTATGCCACAGTAAAAACTGATTACTGGACAGAATCTGTTAAGAAGCGTTATGATATCGATAATCCTTATCTACAAGAATTAGATTGGACTCTAAAAGATATTTGGAATGGGCTTGTTACTCGACTAAAACTAACCTGGGCTGTATGGTTCAAAGGTTATATCAAAGCCGAAACAACTGTTACTATGACAGAGCAACAGGCTCTCAACTACGCAGAAACCCTTAAATCCGCAATTCAAGATGTCAAAAATTTCAAAAAGCCCTGATCGACACTCTTTCCAAAAGGAAGGATATGTCCGGCGTCAGGCCGAAAAAGGCGAACCCGTAAACGATGATTATCTTGATTGGTTCGAAAAGATAATCGAATCGCACAAAAACAAATTTGACGATCCCCAAAGCCGTGTGAACAATATGGAATACGATCTCCTAACCACTGACTGGATTTTGGAGAAAGTTCGAGCCAGAGATGACTATGCCCAAAACTTATATGCGGCAATGTGTAACAACGAGTTCATTCCTTTTGAGGTTGTTCCTATCCTTAGACAGGATCCAGAAAAAGATTATTGGAGTGCCTCTTGGCGCAGTGCTGGAGGCATAATCGCAGATATGCAACAAAAGGGTGACTATATCGATTGGTACTGTTCGGGTATTCGTGATATTGGAATCTATGCACCCGCAGAAGAAAACGAACAACTAACCGAAGAACAAGAAGCCAGAAAGGCAGTAGTAGAGAAATATGTGCCGGAAGGCTGCATAACCGACGAGATCCGGAATGATCTCCAACGTCTTGGTTGGGCAGTAGCGCCTGATGGAGATTGGAAAAAGTTTGTTTAATCTAATAGGAGAAAAGTAAAACAAAATGACCTGGGAACTTTATGAGGTCTGGGCCGAAGATTCGGACGGCCACGAAGAACTAATTGATACTACCAAAAGCCATAAAGAGGCCAAAGCCTTGGCAAAAAAAGCCTTAAACGAAGGGGCTGTTGAATGTTGGATTAATCGCGAAACGGGCGATGGTGACTTCGACGAAATTGAGCGGTTGACTGCTGACTAAATTGATGCTATAATAACTATATTAATAAATCACTAGGAGCAAACAATGGCAAAGACTGCAACCAAAACTCGTGTTACTAAAAAGCACGTAGCAGAGCATCGTTCCAAAGCACAACGTGACTTATCTCCAAAATGGGATGGACACGAAACTTGGGATGAGAATCAATTCTTGCGCCACTTCCACTCAGCAATGAGTTGGTATCGTATGGAAAGTTCTGGTAAAGAACTTAAACCTAAAGTTATCAATTGGATGAGTGAAAACGGTTATACCAAAGATCAAATCAAAGCATTCAAGGATACTAAAGATTTTCGGTGCAACACCACCATGGGATCTATTGCAGCCAATTTGCTTCGTGGCATGCCTCCAGTTCGTGCTGACTTCAACGAAGGTCGTGATACTGCTCAATGGCTACGTGAGCAAATATCTGCAGTAATAGAATCTGGTAAAGATGATGCGGAACCTGAAGTTATTGAAGAAAAAGAAACTGCTCCGGTGATCTCTATTCAAGAGCGTGTCAAAGAATCTAGCCTTGGAATGACCGAGGAAATCGAAGATACTATTGAGAGTTTTTCAAAAGATCCAGAGGCATTTGATCCCAAAGCCTTCAAAGTTCTAAATCTACTTCGAGGTAAACAGGCCAAGGCCGCACATGCTCGAATCATCAAAGATTTTTATCAGTCTCAATATGACGAATATATTGAACTGCAAGAAGGTAAGTGTGATCAACTCAAAGAAGCGTATAGTCATTTGTCTAAATCGCAGATCAAAAAAATCACTGCTTTTTATCAAGAGATACTCAGCGCCTGTGATATGTTGACACAGGAAGCCAAAGTTAATCGTAAGCCTCGTGCTAAAAAGTCTAAGCCTGTAGAAAAAATCGTTGAAAAACTCAAGTATCTTAAACAGGACGATAAACTTAAACTGGTTTCTATTAGCCCTACAGATATAGTAGGTGCTAAAGAACTTTGGGTTTTCAACACTAAATCACGTAAATTGGGCAAATACGTAGCCGCTGAATTTAGCGAGTTGGGTGTCAAAGGCACTTCGATCACAGGATTCGACGAAATTAAATCGGTACAAAAAACTTTGCGAAAACCCGAAGAGCAACTTAAAGAATTTAAATCTTCAGGAAAAGTAGCACTGCGTAAGTTCCTAGAAGATATCAAAGCGGTGGATATTAAACTTAACGGCCGCATTAACGAAGATACTATCCTTCTAAAAACGCAATAAAGATTGTGCTAGAGTTTGATAAATACTGGTATGAACAATACCAATCTCGATCAAACTCTAGCCGATCTTAATAAAATAATTAAAGATCTAGCAGAAGCAGCACATCAACCTGTAGCGCAGGAAGTAACACAGTTCCTTGAATTTCGTGCGAAAAAAGGCGAAAATAACAATGGTAAGGGTGTTATATGGAGCGGCGATGGTTATACAAAACAGTTCGTTTTTACAACCGGTCCCGATAAATTCTTCAGTTCCGAAAGCATCGATATTAACAAAGGAAAGAGTTTAAGCATCGGAGGTGTAAAAACTCTAGATGAAAAAGAACTTGGTTCCAATGTTACAAAGAGCAATCTACAACAAGTTGGTAGATTAAAAGGGTTAATTGTAGATGGTTCTGTTAGTATTAATCAATACTTAAATTATAATTCCGCTACTGACAGATTAGGTATAGGTACAGAAGCACCAAATGCTGCATTATCTGTAGCGGAGATGGGCGTCGAAGTAATGCTAGGTACCAACGAAGAATTTCATGGTATGGTTGGCACTTATGCATCTACAGACTTCGACATTGTTACTGACAATACTACTAGAATCAATGTAGCGGCCAACGGTAACATACTATTAGGAAACTTTAATAGAAATCCTATACAAGTATCCATAAATGGTAAATTGTCCATAGGTGTTAAAAATCCAGATCCCAATGTTGATCTACATGTAGCGGGAGCAGTAAGATTTAATAATCATTTGCACACCTACGGTGCTGCACCTCCTAGCGAAGGAACACATCAACTAGGTGACATCGTATGGAATTCTGCTCCTCGGGTAGGAGCAGGTATTGGTTGGGTCTGTTTAAGAGCGGGCAGTCCCGGCGCTTGGTATCCATTCGGCGAAATCAAAGAAAGAGGTTAATATGCAGGCCCTAGTAATAGGGAACGGTGAAAGCCGACGCAATATCGACATCACTAAATTCCAGGACCATACATTAATTGGCTGTAACGCTGTGCATAGAGATCTCATAGTAGATCATCTCATATGCTGCGATCAAAGAATGGTTCGTGAGGCAGTAGAAAATCCAAACACATCTAATACCATTATCTATGTTCGAGACTTATGGTATCATTATTTTCGCAAGATTCGAAAAAATAAAAATATAAATCTCCTACCTAATCTTCCCTATGAAGGAGATAAAAGACACGATCAACCAATACACTGGGGTAGTGGGCCATATGCTGTATTGTTGGCTGCTTTACTAGAACATAAAGAAATTTCTATGATAGGTTTTGATCTTTATGCCAAAGAAGATCGAGTGAATAATATCTACAAAGGAACAGCCAATTATGCTAGAACAGAATCTTCTCCGGTTGATCCAGCATACTGGGTCTATCAGATAGGTAAAATTTTTCATCATTTTCCAGATGTAAATTTTAAAATCTATAATTATTCAAGTTGGATATGTCCGAAAGATTGGCAAAAAGAAAATGTCCACTTACGACCAATAGATATTGACCTTGACTTAAATATGTCTTATAATAGTTCATCAGTGGTCTAAGACGTTCATCCCACTTTAAAAATTCTGCATGTCATCAAACTTGCTACTTTTTCACAAGGAGACTAGAGATGGCAAAGTATCTTTCAACAAAAACTTACGGCAACGACCGCGGCTTATCATGCTGTTTTAGACAATGGCGTTCAACACATAGTCATTGCTCACTGCTACATGGATACTCAATTGGTATCAAACTAATTTTTGAATCAGAAACACTAGACGACCGTAATTGGGTCATGGACTTTGGTGGACTCAAAGCATTCAAAGAGTGGGCAGATTGGCAGTTTGATCACACTATGGTCATTGCCAAAGACGATCCAGAACGCGGCACATTTGTAGAACTAAACAAAATCCAAGGTGGTTTTAAAAACATGGGCATCATTGATCTACGTATTGTAGACGGTGTTGGCTGCGAAATGTTTGCTGAACTAGTTTACAAAACTATGAACGAAATCTTAACTGCCTATCAAGAAGGCAGAGGATGGACACATCCAGATGGTCGTGTATTTGAAGCACGTTATCCTGTAGGTCAAGGTGTTAAACTAAAATCTGCAGAAGTATTCGAACATGCAGGGAACTCTGCTATCTACGAAGGATGAACAGTTTTGAAAAGATCTGGGCCCGGGCGACTGGGCACCTGATGGGTGAGACGGACGAAGACAAGCCAGACGTTCCGGTGTTAACCTTGCGTGAAGCAAGAGTCGCATTATTTTTAAAAACTTTTTGGGTTATCATTCATGTTATAACTTGTCTGTTCATCATTGCCAACGTCATTAGGCACTGGTAAATATTAATATGCGTACATTTAATATTAACAGATTAATGGCCAGTAACGATAATAAAATTTTTCTCATCGCTGGTCCTTGTCAGATAGAAAGCCAAACACATGCAGAAGAAACCGCCGGTCGAGTCAAAGAGATCTGCGACGAACTAGATATTGATCTAATTTATAAAAGTAGTTTCGATAAAGCGAATCGTTCGAGTGTCAACACTCAAAGAGGTATCGGTATAGAAGAAGGATTGAAAATTCTTAACTCGATCAAACATGAGTTTGGAATACCTGTTCTTACAGATATCCACGAGACTTATCAAGCACAAGAAGTAGCAGATGCCGGTATAGATGTTATACAGATTCCTGCCTTTTTGTGTAGACAAACTGATTTGTTGCTGGCTGCAGGTCGAACAGGTCTAGCCGTTAATGTCAAAAAAGGTCAATTTCTTGCTCCGCATGACATGAAAAATGTGGCAGAAAAAATTGCTTCAACGGGCAATGAACGCATTATGCTTTGTGAAAGAGGATACACTCATGGATATAATAATCTTGTTGTTGATATGCGTAGCCTACCAATTATGGCAAGCACCGGCTATCCAGTGGTCTTTGATGCCACACATTCTGTTCAGCAGCCTGGAGGAATGGGAGAACGATCCGGCGGTGATAGAACTATGGTCCCATACTTGGCGAGGGCGGCTGTAGCCACAGGTTCTGTTGCAGGTGTGTTTATGGAATGTCACGAAGATCCCGATCGTGCTCCTAGTGACGGTCCGAATATGATTAAAATAACAGATCTCAAAGAAATTTTAGAAAAATTAATTGACATTGACAAGATAGTTAAAATTTAAAATGAATTATGATCGCGGAGTCCTTAAAGAAATATTAACTAAGGCACAATGGAAATTATACAAATACTCGGGCGAATTGCCAGAGGGGTTTGTCTATCCAGATACTGGTCCAGAGATCATTCCCACCGATCCGAATGAACACATTACTGTATTGTGTGTTAGATTCGGAAACAAATATGGCCCCGAATATGTGGAAAAGTTGCGCAATATGGTCGCAAGACATCTAACTGTTTCGTACGAGTTTTGTTGCCTTACTGACGATCAACATCCTATAGATGGAGTGAGATCTATAGTTAAGCCCAATGAAGGATATCCCAAAGGATGGTGGCATAAAGTTCATATGTTCGATCCCGAATTAAATCTCAAAGGTCGTGTTTTATATATGGACCTTGACGTGATTGTACATAATAACATTAATAAACTTGTGGTAAATCAAGGTAATAAATTTATGGGCATAAGAGATTTTAACCGAAAATTCAATCCTACTTGGAATGTATTAAACAGTTCGGTTATGAGTTGGCCCGCTGGATTACATACAGATATTTTTACCGTTTTCAAAACGGATCCTAAAAAAGCACAACGTATGCACGGAGACCAAGATTGGATATGGCAAGTGGCTAAATCTAGAATTACATTTTGGCCCGATAGGTGGATCCAAAGTTACAAATGGGAAATACGAGATCGAAGTGAAATATTGTATAGCGGAAACAAACGTGTGTTCAAAACTGTACGAAACGTAGCGATACCCGGAGATTGTTCAATATGTGTGTTTCACGGAGATCCAAATCCTCATGAAGTTCAAGATCCATATGTGCTTGACAACTGGCGATAAAGATGTTATACTTACAGTATGACATTTACTACATACCAAAGTCAAATTCGTACAATCAAACAAGATGATCCCAGGTTTCATATTGTTGATAAGTTTGTTCAAGCACCGCGAGCAGGATTTGAAATCAATCAACGTATTCCCTACGAATATAAATTGATTTTAACAGAATGCCTTGATCGTGGCTGGATCAAACCCGTAGCGTATATGACTGAACGAGAACTTCTTATTTCGGGATTATCTAATGACTAAACGAATTGGCTTCGCTTGCAAATGGATCGACCGTCCCGACCAGGTAGACGGCATTAAACCCAAAGACGACTGTAAAAAATACAACACAGGTGCTACTACTGTGGCCTGGTTAAATAGACAGACCAAAGATGTGGCTGTAGAAAAACTATGGTCGTTGATGGAGCAGAACATAGAATCATGCAGACTATTAGTCGGGCGTGTAGGAGAATTAGATGAAAATCTTAGAATGGTACGACTCAGCAGTGATATCCTTCCTGTATACACTGAGCCTACTTGGGGCTGGTTTTGGCGGCTTCCCGATACACGAGAGTATTGCGAAAGAGGATTTAAGCAGATCGGAGATGTGGCTAGGCAGAACGGCGTTCGCCTTAGTTTTCATCCTGGGCAGTTTTGCGTTCTGGCATCTGATAATGATGACATTGTAAATCGTTCTATCGAAGAGTTTGAATATCATGTGGACATGGCTCGTTGGATGGGTTACGGCAAGACATTCCAAGACTTTAAGATTAACGTCCACATCGCCGGTAGACGAGGACCCGATGGTATACGTTCTGCGCTGGCTCGCATGACACCCGAGGCGAGAAATACATTAACTATCGAAAACGACGAAATGACCTGGGGTATCGAACACAGTCTCGAACTAGTCAATGACTGCGCCCTAGTTATGGACATTCATCATCATTGGGTAAAAACTGGAGAATACATTGAAGCAACTGACGACCGTGTTAAAAGGATTAATGATAGTTGGCGTGGTCAGCGTTCTGTTATACATTATAGTGTATCACGGGAAGAGCATCTTAATGACCATGCCACCGACGCCTTACCCAATCTTAGCACGTTGATGGAAAGCGGACACAAAAAAGCAAAACTCAGAGCACATTCTAATTTCTACTGGAATACAGCAGTAAACGAATGGGCACTGAGTTTCTGGGATCAGTCCGATATTATGTGCGAGAGTAAGGCTAAGAATCTAGCATCGTTCGCACTTTACGAACAGGCAAAGAAGATTACTTTGCCTTTGGTTTGCGACCGCGAGTCGGTGCTTTCTTGATCGTTTCTTTGGCCTTGGCTGTTGTCTTTTTGGCAACTGTCTTGGCTTTTTCAACGACTACTTTAGCATCGGCAGCATCAACTTTACCGTCTTTATTAACGTCTGCGGTTTCTTTCGCACCACAAACGATATTATTGACGGCTGCTTTAATATCTGCAGTATCAACTTTGCCATCATTGTTTACATCGAAGTTCTTAGACTTACGGTTATAATAAATGGCAACGCCGATAACTACTGCTACTAATAAAAGTACGATTTCCATGGTTAAATCTCCTTGTAGGTTATTTATACGGTAAATATTAGACCATGCTACATTTTATTAAAAGTTTAACAGAAAATACAGATAAAAGAGAAATCTATCAAGAAAAACTCAAATTTAGTAAAAATGAGTTGGAACCTGTCATGAGCGAAGATACTATAAAGTATCACTACGATGGGCTTGCGGCCAAATATTCTGAACGTTATAATAAAGGCGAAGGTGACCCAGATTTCAATTATGGCGGTGCTGTGTTGCATAATTTATTTTTTGCCAATCTTATTCCGCCTAGAGCAGCCAATAAACCAGAAGGCACTAGCAAAGTTTTAATAGAAGAAAAATATAAAAGTTTTGAAAAATTTAAAGAAGCAGTAGAAAAAGAATTTATGGCTGCACAAGGTTCCAATTGGATTTATATGGACACATCCGGGGAACTACATACTATTCATAATCATGAATATAAAAAGAATATGAAGATTGCTCTGTTGATTGATGCTTGGGAACATGCTTGGGCATTAGATTATCAGCAGGACAAAGCCAAATATCTTGATAATATTTGGCGTATTATTAATTGGGAAGTTGTAGATATTAGACTAGGAGTATGATATGAAACGTAATTATTCACAAAAAGTAAGAGCAGTTAGAGCCGCAAAACGTGCTCTAGGACAACGAAGAACTAAGAGAAGTTAATCATGGCATATAGTAATCAGGTAATCGATCATTACGAAAATCCTCGAAACGTAGGAAGCATGGATAAAAATGATTCAAACGTTGGCACAGGCATGGTTGGTGCTCCTGCTTGCGGGGACGTTATGAAATTACAAATAAAGGTTGATCATGATACAGGTATTATTACAGACGCTAAATTTAAAACGTATGGCTGCGGATCGGCGATTGCGTCAAGCAGCCTTGTCACTGAGTGGGTCAAGGGAAAAACTCTCGACGAAGCAGGATCAATTAAAAACAGCCAAATCGCAGAAGAACTAGCATTACCGCCAGTTAAAATACATTGTTCTATACTCGCTGAGGATGCTATCAAGGCCGCAATAGATGATTACCGTAACAAACACAGCCAGTAATCAGATAGAAACTCTACTAAAAAAGAGAGGAAAGGGCAAAGGAATATCTATAGGTGTAAGAACCACAGGCTGTTCTGGTTTGGCCTATACCTTAGAGTATCTCGACGATCTAAGTAATTTAGAATCGGGTTATACCAAACTCTATGAAAAATTCTGTGTTTATATAAGTGCAAAGCATTTACCCTATTTCAACGAACTCGAAATAGACTACGTGAAAAACGGCTTAAACGAAGGTTTCGAATTCCGCAATTCTGCAGAAAAGGATCGCTGTGGTTGCGGAGAATCTTTTAGGATTTAATGCTTGCCGATAGGCCAATCTAGGCTAGCAGGCATATCCCATATCTTTTTGCGCTCAACTCCTTTGCGCTGACCAAATCTCTTAGCATCGCAATTAGAGCAACAGTGAAAATAATTGTTGCTCACTCTTCTATGATCTATATTCTTTAGGTCTCTTTCAAATATCTCATCGCAGTTATCGCAGCGAAAAATTAACACTATTTTTTTTCTAAAATAAAAATGTTCAGTACCTAATTTACTGATTCTAGAGTATTGATTCTTAATTGTTTTTTTCTTTAAGAACATAACGTATTTACATTCGGCTTATAAAATTTATTGGTAAATACTACTTGAAACCATTCTTTAGGGTCTAATATGGCAAGAAAAATCATAGACATTGGCGTTGTCGGCAACGATGGTACCGGCGACAGTATAAGAGATTCGTTCCGAAAGGTCAACGACAACTTCAGGGAACTTTATAGTTCGTTGGGGCTTGGTGAGAACCTAACATTTATAGGTCTCGATGATACTCCGAATTCGTATCAGGGACAGATCGATCCCGAATCCGGAAACACTCCTTTATTAACGATCAATAACATAGCGTCGGGATTACAGTTTAAAAAACTGGCTGCAGGATCGGGGATATCATTAGATTTTACCACGAATCCAAATGAGATTTCTATCAGTTCAGAATTTTCGCAACTAGTAGGAGATCCTAGTCCGCAACTAGGTGGAGATTTGAGTGCCAGATCCGGAGGTCAACAAAGACGCATCTTAGATCTCGGAACGAATAATTCACCATTATTACCGACATCCGAACACGAAGCCACCAGCAAAGGTTACGTTGATACTAAGATCAGCAAGGCCGGTACGAATGCTATAGATCCTAGAACTGGCCAAACCGACCCAACATTTGGTGTAATGACCGGGCCGTTAATTTTAGCCAGGGATCCGTTACCCGATGATGATACAGTTTATGATGGATTGATCGCTGCTACGAAAAGATATGTTGATAATGCAGCGTTCGGTAGTTCTGTTAACTTGTATGTGGCCACTAGCGGAGAAGATGAACGTATTGGTGTTGCTCCGGAAATACAAGGTCGTGCATTAGCCTATGCTTATCGAAGTTTAGAAGCAGCATTAAAACGAGCAGAAGAAATCATCCTCGAATCCAGACAAGAAATTGGTCCGTATAAAAAAGTTTTAACTTATGATAATGGTACAAAGAATTGTACCCTTGAGCAAATAGACGATGCTCCTAGCGCAGGATCTGGTTTCAGTGGTCAAGTATTGATGAGTGTTGACTCTATAACTGTAAGTTATCCAGGGGTTAACTATCTTCCCGGAGATATTATTACTGTAGCAGGTGGAACATTTATAGAGCCTGCTAGGTACGAAGTATTATCAACTACTGATACTCCTGGGGGAGTTTTAACTGTTAGACAATTAAGTTCAGGAGTTTACACTGTATTACCTGGATCAACTAGTGTTGATACTACCAGTGATAGTGCTATCCCTCATCCGGATCTAGCAGACAGAGTAAAATTTGATATCACATATAAAGTCAATAATGTACAGGTATTATCTGGTGGTTCTAATTACGGTCTCGTATCTGTAAGGATCACCGGTGGTGGTGGATCAGGAGCATTCGGTACTGCTGAAGTAATTGGCGGAATAGTTCAAAGTATCGCTGTAACAGACCAAGGTTCGGGATTCGTTACTTTGCCGTTGGTGCAGGTAAGTCTTCCTCGATTCTTCCTAAAAACAGAAGGACAAAGAACAGACTTTACTGGCGATGTTATAACCAGTACACCAGAAGCCGTAAGAAGCCGAGATCTAAGAGAAGGTCTATTCTTAAGAGGTGAATCATCCGGAGCATTGGCCCAAATATTGGCACACAGCGGTGAATTAGACAGTGGCGGAAGAGAAATATTTGACGTAGATATTAAATTTGGATCATTCCTAATAGGCGAAGTTATCGCCTATGGTGACGTGGCTAAAGACACGCACATATCAGTTTTAGTGGAAAGTGGAATCTACGAAGAAAATTTACCTTTAAGAATTCCTACCAACACATCCATTGTTGGTGATGAATTTAGACGTTGTATCATTAGACCTAAACCTGGTATAAGTTCTAGCCCGTGGGCATTTTTAAAATTCCGTAGAGATCTAACTATAGGCGAAGACGGCATAGATCAAATAACTATCGCCGATCGTTTATTTGGATATCATTACCTAACAGACTCGTCTGAGCCGGTATATCCGTTAGTTAATAACAAAGGTTTTTACAGAGCGGCTGCTCAGTTATTATCTTTGAATAGATTCTTCTTACAGAAAGAAGTAGTAGGATGGATAGCCAATCAGGTCGAAAATGGTATTGCACCGTTCGCTACAAACTTTACATATTCTAGTACGACCTGTGAACGTGATGTTGGATTGATCATAGATGCAATGATCTTTGATCTACGTTTCGGAGGATCCGATAGAACAGTTAGTGGCGCATTAAAATACTATTCAAATGCCAGCGGACTTATTGCGATTGGGGCACAGTTAGATGAGACAAAGGCAGCGATTAAGAGATTAGGTGTTCTAGCACAGGCTGTGATTAGAAACGTTGAAATAGTTGAAAGATATCAGCAAACTTTTCCTCAAATCATAGACGGTGCTTACATAGCAGAAACCGGATCTGGAGGTACATCATTCAATATCACAGGTGCTTCACTATCCGATCCAGTTGCGATCGTCACCGCTACTCCTCATGGACTGATCAATGGGGATAACGTTATCATTGACGAAGTCAATGGTATGACTGAAATCAATGGCAACGATTATTTTGTTTCTGTAATAAATGCTACTGCTTTTAGATTGTTTAACGATTCCGGACTTACTGATTCAGTAAACGGAGAAAATTTTAGTTCATATGTATCCGGTGGTACAGCCTACAATAACGGTGGAGTCATTGGAGCATTAATCAATGTAATACTAGATATTATAGACGAATCTGGTCCAGGTTTAGGTAGTGTGAATACTCCTAAAAATAACGATCAGATGGATGTGTTCTTATGTAATGATTCAGTTCGACTACAGGCCATAACCTGTCAAGGACACGGCGGATTTATGATGGTACTTGACCCAGCAGGTCAAATACTAGCCAAGTCTCCTTACGCTCAAGAATGTGCATCATTCTCTAAGAGTACAGGTAGACAGACATTTGCTGGCGGACAGTTCATCGACGGTTTTACTGGTAATATTAAATTCCAATTATTGGGCAAAAGAGAGTTAAGTGTCTCTGGAATGGTTTCTGGTCGACAATACACTATTAAAACTGTAGGTACAACATCGTTTACTGCTCTCGGAGCCACAGATAATAATATAGGAACAGTATTTAGATACAACGGGTCTATCGCTTCAGGAACTGGTATTGTTGAAGATAACAGTTTTCTATATGTAACTGGATTAGATAGATTCCCTCAACTACCTGCTTCCTTTATCGTTGCAGACACAGTTTATCGAATTAACTATGTAAGAGATTATACATTCAGTACCACAGGATCTACAGCATCATTTGTTTTAGATGAAGCCACTCCTTGGCCCTTTGGTGTATTTTCCTATGACGAATCTATATGTTTCCGTGATGTTGGATTAATCATCGATGGTCTAGGTTACGATATTGTTTTCGGAACAAACTATCATATGCGAAAAGCAGGTCTAACTTATAGACAGGCCAATGCACAGGTAGTTATTGACGATCAATTAGAACTCACAGCCAGAGCGATTTCTCTAGCACATGATCTAGCAGTAACAGCATTAGCAGGGTATCCTGCTGCCCAGTCAGTGACCGAGACTAGCCAATTAGTTATAGATAACATCGTAAGGAACGGTACTACATTTGCCCCTACACTTACTTTTACCAATCCTCCAGGGTTGGCTACTAATCGTATCAATGCCAAGGGATTATTAATTCCTAATATAAATTATATCGTTGATCAAACAGTAGGTTGGATCGCTGCGCAGGTAACTGGGAATATAGCACCATTTAGTACCACATTCACATATAACAGCGAAATATTTTCTAGAGATACCAGATATCTTATCGAAGCACTGATCTACGACATCACGTATGGTGGAAACAGTCAAACACGAGGCGCTGGTATAAAATATTACGACGGAGTTGGCAATGCTATCGTATTACAAATTCCGTCAGGAGAATTAACACAAACCGCAGCGGCGTTAAATTATGCCAAGTATTTGGCCAAGCAGGTGATATTAGATTTACCTCCAGCAGTTTCTTATAGTTCCACACCTCGAATCTCAGGAACTGCCAGTGATATCGCGATACAGAATGAAATTGAAACTTTATTAGCCGAGACTATAGATATTCTTACTAACGGTGTGTCGGCTGCTGATGCCGAAGTGTTACCGGATCTCAACGGCTATTCCTATTCAACCAGTCTAAAAACTGCTAGAACAAATCTATTATCCGAAAAACTCGATATACAAAATGGTGTTATACAGTTTGTAGATGAAAATGCAAATATCTACGAAGTGCTGATGCCTGGTAATAGATCTATGCTAGGTAATGACTTCACACAGATCAACGACCTAGGTTATGGTGTTGTTACTACCAACGGCGGATTGGCTGAAGAAGTTTCTATGTTTACCTATTACTGCCATATTTCATACTATGCAGTTAACGGTGGACAGATCCGTTCAGTAGGCGGATCGAGTGCTCACGGTAACTATGCGTTAGTTGCCGAAGGTGCCGACCCATTAGAAGTGCCAACTCCGGTCACACTGTACTACGAATTAGCACAAGGGGCACAGGTTTATGCTCCTAGTCCTACCTACTTCAACGCAATTAATGGACTAATTGTTTATGTAGACAACTATTCATATGCTCCATTAGATCGCGGAGAATTAGAAGTTGATCACGGTCTTGGATCTATCTACAGATATCCAATCGCCACTGCAGAGACGGGAGGAGATTTGCCTCCAGGAGTGGCAAAATTAAGTTTACAAAGTTCAGAAGGTGCAGGAATAGAAGGTCTGGCTGCTATTATTCCAGATAATGCACTAGTAACTATAAGACAAGGAACCCAGACAGTATTAACAGGAGACGTTGTTGATGTTGCTGTAAGACCTTCAACTGGTATGGTCTTGAGAGAGTCTCCAACTGTTTATCGTATTTTGCAATTCGACGAGTATCAAGATCCGATAGGTGGTAGAACATTTACTATAAGCATATCTAGCCCAGCCGTGATTACTAGAGTAGCACACGGATTACAGCCCGATTATCAAATCAGTTTAACAACTACAGGTTCATTGCCTAGTGGAGTGAATCAGGTATCAATTTATTATGTTTTAGCAGATGGATTTACTGCTAATAGTTTTAGGATTTCAGAAACCAAACGAGGAACACCTATCACAACAACTGGTAGCCAATCTGGTGTACACAGTTATTTTGTTGAAGGATTGGCTAGAACTACCATAAGAGAGAACTACAACTATGTAGATTTATCTATATGGCCTTCACAACCGTACGTCAGTGGATCACAGATCTGTACTATATCTATCGGCAGTCCGGCTGTGATTACACTGGCCAGTCACGGTTTCGTAGCCAACGATGTAATAAGGTTTGAAACTACCGGAGCATTACCATCTGGAATGATCGCAGGTGCGCATTACTTTGTTAAAACAGTTCTAAGTCCTAATACATTTACAGTAACTAGAGAATCAATAACAGGTTCTGTGGCAACTGATACTACTGGTACACAAAGCGGAACTCACAGAGTAGGCAAGGTCATAGGTAGAGCAGGCGATTCAACTTTTGCAGTAGTTCCGTTAGGCGGAGATGAAAAAGAAAGAGTCCTTAATACATTATTAGTATGGAAGGGCATTGAATATCAGATAACTGCTTATAACGACGAAAACATCACTGGTCAGCCCTATGCCACTATAACCTTAGATATACCATTGGTCGATAGTGTTATTTTCTTTACATCATTACCTAGCCTAAAATCGGCTGTTCCCAAAGACGAACCGGGTACGCTGACTATTCGTATTGGTTTGACTAGGGTCACATCACACGATCTATTAGACATCGGTACAGGTTCGTATGCAGATACAAACTATCCTAATGAGATTTATGGTCCTCCAGTAAATGCATATAACCCCGGTCAAGAAGTTCAAGAACGTGGAGTTGGTCGTGTATTCTACGTAACCACTGACCAATTTGGTAACTTCTCTGTAGGTCCATACTTCCGAGTTGACCAAGGTACTGGTACTGTTACCTTTGCGGCAAGTATTGCTCTGAGTAATCTGGACGGTTTGGGATTCAAACGAGGCGTTCCGATCAGTGAATTCTCTACAGACTCCGGTATGTCTGATAATGCCACTGACAGCGTTCCAACAGAAAACGCTACCAGAACTTATATTGATAGACGTCTGGGTATTTCACACACTGGCGCTATTATACCAAATACTACTTTAATTCCATCAGTATCTGGCGGATTTATGAGTTTAGACGGCCAACTAGCGATGAAGGCCAACATGGATCTTGGCGATTTCAAGATAACAAACGTAGGTAATGCAACTAGTCCTAAAGATGCTATCAATCTGCAGAGCATGACATTTGCTAATTTTCAAGATGCCGATTTGGCCGATGTTGAAGCCGCAGATATTTTAACATTCACTGGGGCAGGGAATGTGGTTCAGAATTCTACAGTTGTAGGTGACATCACATTCAATATAGATAGTACGGCCAATACAGTCGATGCACAGATAGTAAATGGTGCTATTGTTAACACTGATATCAATGCTGCGGCTGGAATCGTACAGAGCAAACTGTCAATGAATGCTGCTACGACCAGAGCCGCTTCTACTGGTATTACTCAAGCAGACAGAGGTTTGGCTAGTTTTGATTCATCGCAATTTGGCGCATCCGATGGTTGGATAACTGTCAAAGATAATGGATTGAGTTTAGTAAAACTTGCTCAGATCGCTACCAAGACAGTGGTAGGTAATTCTACCTTGGCTACTGCTGATCCCACAGCAGTCCCATTTACAACTGTGGTCAATGACGGTGGCGCTATCAAGAAGTCACAATATAACACAGGCACTGGTTATCTACGAAGAATAGGTTTTACCGCTACGCTGGATACAGATTATACTGTAGTCGACGAGTCATCTACCAATGTGGTTAGTACACTGGTTAAGCGTGACAGTAACGGAGACTTCGCAGCCAGAAATGTTAGCGTAGAAAGATTATTAGTAGACGGTAAAACTACCTTAGATACCACTACTAGTGCAACTGGCGGTTATACACAGTTATACGGATTTAATAGCCAGGTTGGCATTTTAATCGGTGATGGATCTTTAGCATCAGATAAGAGAAACTTCTATGACAATGACGGTCACACCTTCCGTACACAAAATGGTCTAAGTAATGCGCCTATTGTATGTTCATCAGTTACGGCTACCACATTAACTACTGGAGCGGCATCAACAGCCGGTGCTGTAACAGGTACATGGACCTTGACTGCTGGCAGCAGATGGCAGGCTACCTATGCCGACCTAGCAGAATACTACGAGGGTGATCGAGAATACGAAGTAGGAACAGTATTGATATTTGGCGGCACTGCAGAAGTGACTACTGGTAATATCAAAGGCGATCATAGAGTGGCTGGTGTAGTATCTGAAAATGCTGCTTTCATCATGAATCAAGAATGTCCAGGAAATAAAGTGTTAATAGCATTGCAGGGAAGAGTACCTGTGCGTGTAGTTGGCAAAATCCGCAAAGGAGATTTGATTGTGACTTCAGGAATATCCGGAGTTGCGATTTCGTCCGGGGGAGATGCCCGACCTGGAACTATCATAGGTAAAGCATTAGTTGACTATGATTCAGATCATATTGGCACTATTGAAGTGGCCGTAGGAAGAACATAATGGCAAAACAAACGATAAATCCAGGTACGCCTCCAATCATATGGAGCACAGTAGAAGAAGCCTTCCAGGCAATCAATAACAATTTTACTGAACTATATCTAACTGTTTCTGGCGGTCCAGGAACTGTAGTCGATCTAACAGATCTTGGAACTAGCCTGATACCAAGAAATACTGAAATCTATGATCTAGGTAGTTCAACTAAACGTTGGAAAGATCTTTATCTAAGTGGTAGCAGTCTACATATAGGCAGTGCTGTAATAACGGCCACTGGATCAGCATTGAATCTTCCCGCAGGATCAACTATAGGTGGCAATATTCTAGATCAAGAATATTTTAGAGAAATAGCAGTAGCAGGCCAAACTAATATCGTGGCAGATGCAGGCGGTAGTGATATATTAACTGTTGCAGCAGGTAACAATGGTATAACTATCACCACCGATGCGACCACAGATACTCTTTCAATTTCCAATTCCGGTGTATTGAATATCACTACTAGCAACGGTCTCAGCACAAATACCCTGGCTACGGGAGCAGTTTCTATAACTAACACAGGTGTAATAAGTTTTGGAAACGGTACTTCTTTGCCTGATGCTAGACCAGCAGGATCGGGAATTTCAGTAAGTTCAATTAGTGGCAGTGGCATTGACATCACCAACACAGGAGTGCTGGCTATTACGACATTCGGCGGATCTGGCATCACAATTAATAATCCATCGCCGGGAACTTTTGAAATAGTCAACGCTGCACCAAATATTAATCAAAACGTTTTTAGAGATATTGCAGTATCTGGTCAAAGCACATTAGTAGCAGACGGTGCTCAAGACACACTAACATTTGTCAACGGAACAGGTATTAATATCACAACTGCCGAACTTACAGATTCTATCACTATTGAAAATACCGGAGTAACTGCTTTAGCAGCATCTGGTTCTGGTATCAGTGTAAGCGCATCTTCAGGTTCTGTGAATATCAGTAATACCGGCGTTACCAGTTTAATAGCAGGCAGCGGCATTAGCATTTCAGCAGGTACTGGAGACATCACCGTAACTAACACTAGAAACGGTTTTCAAAATTTTGCTGTCAGCGGCAATCCTAGTCCTATACAAGCAGATGCTACTTCAGATACATTTACGTTTGTTCCCGGAGAAGGTGTTGTATTAATACCTAATCCCACAAACGACAGTCTAGAAATTAATGTTTCTTATTTGGTAGGAAACGTCTATGGCGAAGATTCCAGTGTACTAATTAACTCTACCCTAGGAAAAATCGTAGGACCTATAGATTCATCCGACGGAGTCAACAGTATTAGTATGACTGTTAGTGGAGTAGTTATTGGAGGAACTGCAGGAGCATCTATTATAGGCGCTGCTGGTGCACCAATATATCTTGCTGGTGGAGCCGGAGGTGGAACCAGCGGAGACATTTACATCGGTAATGGTCTTAACAAAACTCTATTTGTTAGCAACACTATTGACACTGACGATTCGTCAGCATTGATATTCGAACCTCCTGTGACCTTTAACACTAACATTTCTGTAGAAGGCGATATATCTGTGCTAGGCGTGATTAACGGTTACATTAGGACCTCAACACTAAAATCTATAGTAGCAGACAGTGTAGACTTTGCAGATTTCAAAACTAGAATAGCAGCATTAGTATAACGGAGCGATAAATGGCAAAACAAAATATTAACGTAGGTACTTCACCCAATGACCGCTCAGGCGATAGCCTACGAGTAGCGTTCCAAAAAATTAATGCTAACTTTACAGAACTATATACAGAATTAGGTTTAAACGATAATAATTTAAATCTAGGCGCATTTGAGTTCAACGGTAGTACCATGAGTACTACCGACAGCAGTGCAATCACTATCGATCAGGCAACTACTATTTCTAGTAATTTAACTGTAGGCGGAGATTTATTGCCTAGCGTAGACCTAGGTGGCAGCATAGGTAGTCCGGATAGACAGTGGAAAAGTTTATGGGTCAGCGAAAACACCATATACATTAATAAAATACCTTTAAGTGTTACAAGTCAAGGGCAATTAATTATCGATGGAGATGTGTTTACTGGCGGCGGCGAACCGGGTCCGCAAGGACCTGCTGGACCAACTGGACCACAAGGACCACAGGGAATACAAGGCGCAACTGGCCCAACGGGAGCCACAGGACCAAAAGGTGACAAAGGCGATACAGGGGATCAAGGACCCACAGGTGCTACAGGGCCACAGGGAGTTACTGGTCCAAAAGGCGATACAGGTGATCAAGGACCAACAGGAGCCACTGGAGCACAAGGACCAGTTGGACCTACAGGCCCACAAGGCGATACCGGACCAGAAGGACCCACAGGTGCTACAGGCGCACAAGGTGCTGCCGGAACACCAGGAGCAACAGGACCTGCTGGTGCTACAGGCCCACAGGGAGCAACAGGACCCGCTGGCGCACAAGGAGCACCTGGAGCAAAAGGTGACAAGGGAGATACTGGCGCACAGGGCGTTTCAGTAACACTACAAGGTACTAAAGCATTAATAGCAGACTTACCAGCGGCACCAGTTAACCCAGCAGACTTTGCTGGACACGGTTGGATCGTTACAGAAGGCGGTGGAGATCTATGGTTCTGGAACTTAACAGATCAAGCGTGGAATAATGTAGGGCCTATCGTAGGTCCACAAGGAGATCAGGGCCCACAAGGCGAAACAGGGAGCCAAGGCGCTGAAGGACCACAGGGCGTACCAGGAGCAGACGGAGCACCTGGAGCAGATGGTGCTACTGGACCCGAAGGGCCAACAGGGCCAACAGGGCCAACAGGGCCACAAGGCGAAGTTGGACCAACAGGGCCGCAGGGACCTACCGGAGATCAAGGACCCACAGGACCGCAAGGCGAACAAGGCGAACCTGGTCCACAGGGACCACAGGGCGATCCAGGTCCTGCCGGAGCAGATGGAGCACAGGGCGATCCAGGTGCCGATGCTCTATGGAACTGGCAAGGTGCTTATTCAGCAGGACCACAATATCAAGAAGGCGATATTGTAGAACATCTTGGTTCAACATATCGTAGAAACAATTACAGCAATAGTGCTATGGGCTTTGCGCCACCCGACACTGAGTATTGGGAATTAATATCAGCGAAAGGTGCTCAAGGTGAACCAGGTACCGGTGGCAGTCTAACTGTTATAACCCCAGAAGACTATGAAGTACAAGATGTTAGTACACTGGCATTTACTGGAGCAGGTGTTACTGTCAACAAAGTAGACGATGTTACTACCGTAGATATTCCAGGTGGCGGTTCTGATTTAGGTTCTTTTACTATTAACAGTAATGTATTAGAGGTGGCCTCTGGCACAGACATTTATGTTGAAACATAAGAAGATGGCGGTTCTGGAGAAAGCAGACTGGTATTAAAGCCGCAGGATGACAACAATGGCGAGAATCCAACTCGTGTAGAAGGTTCCTACGGTGTAGGCATTTGGGCCAATACTACTGACGGTGAGAATACACACAAATGGTTGTTTGGATCAGACGGTTGGTTAAGTTTTCCAGGAACATTTCCCGGAGGAGCAA